>JAABUW010001060.1_pt1 | contig 49053 bp, 42 predicted proteins | sample 5560081 | NCBI WGS metagenome assembly JAABUW01 (sample SAMN10711882, study PRJNA513363) | rock metagenome | isolation source: Antarctica rocks | place: Antarctica: Victoria Land, Knobhead sud | reverse complement strand
CTTGACTGTTCAAGTCCTCACACCCCAAAACAGCCACAACGAGTCATCAGCAAGCGGAATCTCGCTCGCAGTTCCACTCTCGCATCACTGCAAACCATAGATCACGCGCTTACGCAGAGCCTTCCTAAAGCACATTCCTAAGCAAGTGGAGCAGCTGACCTCATTGATGGAGACCAGCGGAGCCGTACGCGACACAGCAGCCCGAGAGTACCCGATAAAAGGCCAGACAACCGCAATAGCTTACCGCGTGCGCGCTGATGCCATCGAGGTCTTGGTTTTACTACAGGGAGCGACAGTAAACGATTAACCATACCCCGTCTTCCACCATCCACTTGCGCAGAGTCTCTCGCGCAAATTGTTCCCCAATGCCGCCACAAAAAGCCGCTGACCCTTGAGGTCGATAGACATATAATCGATTCGGCCGTGAATATCGGGGAGCGAGATTGTGGTCTCCAGCCTGAGCAGTTCGGTTGACCCGGACTGGCCCATCACACTGTGACAAACGCTGATGACCGCCAGTAGAGAAGCGCCGCGCGCCGCTTGGTTCACTTTGTCTCTCCTGTTTTGTTTGCTTCTGAGTTCGTAGACGATGATGCGGGCTACTGGTTGTCGATCCTCTTCCTGCTCGGGCGCACACACGCGATGTGTTGAGGGCTCTACCGCAAGGCTGTGCACCAGCCTCTGGACTGGAAAGTCCTCGATCTTCCGGAAGTATCGGGGTCGTCTTCCTGCACTATAGAGATGGCGCCGCTCGAACAGGCCGCGTACGCCCGGCCATTCTTATCGTCAAACTTGATCACGTCGGCTCCGACGGGAATCGAGAAGTGCGCAATTGCTTTGTGCCGGTCTAGACCAAATACTGTGAGATGGTGGCTTCCCCGCAGAGTAGAAAGGCTCGATGGTGCTCCGAGTCCACGGCCATTCCGTGGTCGAACACGCAGCCTTCAACCGGATATCGATCGATCATGCGATCGGTCGAAGCGTCGATTTCGGCCACCTCGTTGGTTGATCTCAGAGCGTCGTACCCCGGTGTGCCGGCTTCACTGTTGAATCTCAGAACCTTTACGATCTCGTCCTTGTCTACGTCGATAATACTGACCGCCCTACCGAGTGTGTTGACGACGTAAACTTTGGGGAACGGTGTGGCATAGGCCATCCCATTCGGCTTTGTCTCTGTAGGCAGGCGTTTCACCACCGACATGGTGCGAAGGTCAACTACGCCGATTTTCTCCTCCCGCCAATCCGACGTGTAAACCTTGTGCAGTCCGGGAACATACTCAAGCCCGGTGATGCCTTGAAGACCTGGATCGACTTCATTAGTCTGTTTTAATCTCATGTAGAACGCCAGGCCCAAGGTGAACGGAGAGGAGATATAGGTTCTCATCATCGATGGTGAGATAGTCGAAGCGTTGGCCCTTTCGGTCCCGGAAGGTCAAACATAGCGATTTCCTGAGCGATTGCCCGGAAGCGCACACCACTAATCCGAAATAGCAACAACGAAGCGGTGCATCATGTAGCATCCTTGGCTGAACCTGTGCCGGCAGAAATTGAGGGAACCGCTCCCCTGAGTTCGGTGTTCAGAATCTAAAACTTAGCAATCAGAGCAAGGCCAGCCACCAAGCGCGCATCCGAAGATGCGGCCAAACCAGCATGGTGCACTTCGAACCCGATCCAACCGAAGTTGTCGAGCAGGACTGAGCAAATCGACTGTCCGGTGACAACCAATGCCATAAGCGGACCTGCTCATAGTTTGCTGCCGAGCATCACGGCCGCGATCCCGTACGCCACCCGAGAAGACCGCCGATCCAGCCACCATGGGGCCGTTGAAGCAGCTTCAGAGTATGGAACTGCGACGTTGGTGATCAACGAATACGCCAGCACGCCGAGCAATCCAAGGGTGTAGTTCACGATGACGGCAGGCATGGGCTGGCCCAGCGATTTCTTCAGCTCTGTATTGGCCCCCGCCTGACAGGTAAGCAGTGCGCCAGAGACAAATGCAAAGAGAGAAGCAAGCCACGTCATAGTTCCTTCCTTAGGCGATGAATGCTTAGTTGTGCTCGCTAACCGCTATGCGAAAATCCGGCTGCTTCCGTGGTATCCGGCAGGATCGATGCACAATTGAGGCAGTCAGGTGATGGCAGGTCATCGGGCGTCCGTGCGGTTAGCTTGCAGTTGTACGTTGTCGCCAGAGTGAGTCGCATCCGTCGCACTCTTGATCACTTGATCTCCGGCCTTCAGCTCTCCGAATACCTCGATGTCTCCTGCAACCGTCTGCCCGGTCTGGACAGTAACCCATTCCGCTTTGTTGCTCTGAACGCGGATGACGAAGGTGTGCTGCTGATCGCTGGTCACGGCTGAAGCGGGAACGAACAGAGTTGGGGCGCTGCGGTCGAGCGGCCATAAGACGGTGGTGAAGCTTCCGGATGACAGCTTGCCGTCCAGATTCAGGACGTCCAGCTCGACCGGCATCGATCTCGTCTTCTCGTCGATCTGATGGGAGATGCGCTTAATAGGAGCTTTGAAGGTTTGCGCCGGATATGCAGGTACCGTAAAGGACGCTTGCTGGCCTACCTTCATTTCACCGACTTGCGCTTCCGGTACAGGCACCACCAAACGCAGGCGTTTGTCGTCCACGATCTGAAGTATTGGCTGCGCACCCCCCGGCCCGGATGCAGGGCCGATGAGAGCTCCGGGATGAAGGTTGCGAGCCGTCACGACGCCATCAAACGGGGCTGTGATCGTCAGATAGGATTCTGTTTGGCCAACGCTGCGCACAACATCCTTGGCGGCGGTGATGTTTTGCTCCGCCGCGGCGACCACACCTTTGTCGCCAGTCACAGTTTGGCTCGCAACTGTGACGTCGTTCTCGGCAAGCACGCCTGGTGTCTTCGAGGCCGCGACCATATGAAGATAAGTGCCGTTGTCAGACGCCAGTTTAGCCTGAGCCGTGGCGAGCTGGGACTGAGCTGCACGAACGGTGGCCTCAGCCTGTGCGCGCTGGCTGCTGAGTTCCGGCGCAGTCAGCCGAACCAGAACTTGCCCGCGCCGTACGCGCGACCCTCGATCCACCGTGACGGTTTGCACAAACCCAGTGACTTTGGGGGAGATGTCAACCGACTCATAGGGTATTAGTTGCGCCGGCAGGCTGATCGTGGTGTGTAGTTTACGCGACACGACGGGAACCACGCTTACTGCCGTAGGAGCATTGGCCGGCGGCGGCGTTGCTTTCGTCTCTTGGGAACCACCAGGGGAACAGGTGTTGCAGCCAAGGACCGCAAGTAGGAAGACAGTGAAAGTAGAGAAAATTCGTCTCATTGGGCGGCCTCCGGATGTTGCTCAAACCATTTGCTCTCCGGGTCTTCCGGATCGAGAGAACGCGAGCCGGTGGAGGCGTTGCGCTGGGCGATACCGAAGACCATGGGAAGTAAGAAGAGCGTTGCAAGCGTTGCAACCAGCAAGCCACCGATGACGGCCCGGCCCAAGGGAGCGGTTTCTTCGCTGCCGCGACCGAATGCCAGTGCCATCGGTATCATCCCAGCGATCATGGCGAGGCTGGTCATGAGGACCGGCCGTAGACGCTGGGCCGCTGCCGCGCGGGCCGCCTGGTGGGAGTCTGCACCGTTGACACGGTTCTGCTCCGCGAAGCTAACGAGCAGGATGGCGTTCGCAACGGCTACGCCGATGGCCATGATAGTTCCCATAAAGCTCTCTAGATTGAGCGTGGTTCCGGTGAGAAGCAACATCAAAACCGAGCCGGCCAACACTGCTGGAGCTGTAGAGAGCACGACCAACGCAAGGCGAAGCGATTGGAAGTTGGCTGTGAGCAAGAGCAGGATGACGCCGATAGCTGCCGCCAGTCCGATGGCAAGCTCTCCGAAGATCTGCTGCAACGCACTGACTTGTCCGCGTATTTCAGTTTTCACTCCGCGCGGCGGTGTTCCGGTAGTGGCAAGTGCCTTTTCGATAGCCTTGTTTGCAAGCCGCAGATCGCGGCTGCCAAGATTCGCAGAGAGCGCGAGCATCCACTGTCCGTTCTGCCTATCAAGTTCGCCCGGTACGGTCGTTGACCGCAGTTCCGCCACTTGATTGACGAGCGGTTGAGCTCCGGTGGTACTATCCACGGGAATGTTGCCGATATCGGTAAGCGAGGTCATCTTGGCCTGGGGCACCTGCACCTGGACTTGATAGCTGACGCCCGACTTGGGGTCGCCCCAGTAGTTCGGAGCGATGAAGCGGCTGGAGGCGGTGCCAGATACCACGGCTTGGCCGATGTCGTTTGCGGTGGTGCCAAGTTGACCAGCCATCGCGCGGTTCACCCGTACATCCACGGTTGGGTGAAGAGGAGCAGCGTCAAACCGGTTAGAACGGCTCCGATCAAGGCTTCGCGCAAAACAGACAAAAGAGCATCGCGAACGTACTGGGATTGATCAAACTCGTACGTGATCCTGATATCTTCTGGAACGAGCGACTGAAAACGGGCAAGACTTTGGCGGACTTCATTGACGACGGTGAGGGTGGATGCGTCGGGTCGTTTCGTGACCGGAATGTAGATCGTACGTTTGCCGTTCAGCAAGGCATAGCCGGCGAGCGTGTCGGACGAATCCGACACGCTACCGACGTCACGCACATAGATAGCGGCTCCGGAGCCGAGCTTAAGCGGAATACTCAAAAGATCGTTGATTTGCGTGACTGTGGAATCGGTCGTCACCAACGAATGCGTCGTGCCGATATCAGCATTTCCCGCAGGCTGAATGCTATTGCCGGAGGTGAGAGCGTTGACTACCTTCTCAGGCGATAGACCGTACGCCTGAAGCTTCTGCGGATCGACATTGATGACAATCGTGCGTTGATTGCCTCCGAAGGGAGGCGGCGATGAAACACCGGGGAGGGTTGCGAATACGGGCCGAACTCGATTGAGGGCAAGGTCCTGAATTTCGCCGAGAGTTCGTGACGGACTCGAAAAAACCATGTAGCCGACCGGCAGTGTCCCCGCGTCGTACCGGATGACAAACGGTGAGACAGTGCCCGGAGGCATGAAAGCACGGGCACGGTTCACGTAAGAGATCGTCTGCGACAGTGCTTCACTCATATCGGTGCCGGGGTGAAAGGTGAGCCGGAGAAGCGCGGTTCCCTGGATCGATTTCGCCTCCACGCTCTCGATCCCGTTGATATAGAGGAAGTGATACTCGTAGTAGTAGGCGAGGAATCCTTCCATTTGCTGCGGGCTCATGCCTCCGTACGGCTGGGCCACGTAGATGACTGGCAAGTCCAGACTAGGCAGGATATCGACGCGGGTCCGCATGATTGCGAGAACGGATGATAGAGCGAGCGCCACCACGAAGACGAGAACAGCAATGGGGCGCCGAAGCGCAGCGCGAATGAGCCACATAAGGTCTTAGCTTCTTTCGGTCATGGTTGACCCTTGAGCAGTTGAAGAAAGGGTGCGAGGTCGCCCTGCGCAGCAGCGACACTAAGTTCTGCGCGCCAGACGCTGAGCCTTGCGATTGCGTCATCCCCCTCTGCCTGGGCGAGAATTCCCTCACTTGTGGCAACATCGACGACTGTCGCGAGTGAGGAACGATAACGGGCCTGCTCCTGCTGTTCGCTGGCTCGTGCAGCCGCCAACTCAATAGGAGTATTCGCTGCGATCTTGCGAGCACCGGCAAGTGTGGCCCTGGCTTGTTCAACACCGACGGAGATCTCGTCGACGGCTTGGTTGTAGCGGGCGTGTTCCGCCTGGACGTTCGCCTGCTGAACCTTCTTCTGTTCACGAAGACCGAAATAGTCAAAGACTGCAAACGTAACCTGAACGCCGGCTGCCCAGTTGAACGTATCTGGAGCTAGCCCAGCAGTGCCACCTGGGAAGTGACCATTCAGGTCTGTACCCGCCCCTCGCCCCGAGATCGCCCCAAGGGTGTTGAACACAGGAACATAGCTGCGATCAAGGACGCGCTTTTGTGCGTCCTGCTGCTGGATCAAAAAGTTCTCTTGTAGCGCGGCCGGGTTAGCGGTTGTCTTCGTAGTCTCCGGATCGGAAGTAGGAAGCGCGGCAAGCACTTGGGAGGCATCGATCTCCGGATGCTCCTCAGCCGGCCGTAGATACTTCGATAGGGCAGACCTGCGCACATCTTGTTGCGTCTGTGCTTGGACTAGTTGATTCTGAGCAAGCGCAAGCTGCGCGTCAGCCTGTGACGCGTCCGCACCGGGCCGCAGGGAGTTGTCTACAAGAACGTGGATCGTTTTATCGAAGGTTTCGAGCCGCCTCACGTTGGCTTCCGCCACCGTAACGAGTTGGTGCGCCGCCGCCAGATTAAAGAATGTACTTGCTGCACCAACACTGGCCTCAAGCGTGGTCAGAGCAGCTGCTTGTTTCGCTGCTTCATTTCCTTGCTCTGCGGCGGTTACCCTCGCGGCCCGGACGCCGAAGTCGAAGGGTTGCCAGCTCAGCAACGCGCCGCCCCCACTGCTCCATGCACTCCGCGACACGTCTGTTCCAATCACGGGACCGGTTATGGGCGAGATCACTCCTTGCGGCAGAAGTAGACCGTAGATATTGTTTGCTGTGGCTCGGTTCGTCTGCCAGAGCAGGTCGGTTCGGGGAAGGTACGCCGTGCGGGCGATGCCGATCGTACCCCGAGCGGCTCTTTGTTGAGCCTGCGCCGCCTGGATGGCAGGATAGTTCGTCTTTGCTAGGTCAATGACTTGTTCGAGCGTCAATGGCCGGCTGCCGGCTGCTTCGGAGCTCTGAGCGGAGAGCGCGCCCGAAATCATCAGCAGAGAGGCTGCTGCCGTTCTCGCGAACGATGCGTGTGCAAGGACTGAGCGGCGCGTCTGGGTGGGTGAGGCTCGTTGGTTGTTCATCTCTGGCTATCTCTGATCAGCCGGTCGCATAATTCTTAGCAGAGGGTGACCATCCACGTTCTCCAGTGGGAAATAAACGAGATGGGTCTTTGGATCCACGGATACCGTATGCGCATGAGGCATCTGAAAGGAGCCCAGCAGAGCCAGACTTTCGTCATTGCTCTGAAGCACCGTGACGGTGCCGGACTCGGCTGAGACGTATAAGCGCTTTAGACCTAGATCGTACGCGAGTACGTCGGGATCTTCGCCTACTTGGTAGGTGGACAGGACTTTCATGGTGTTGAGGTTGACCATGGCGAGCGAGTGATTCTCTTCGCCAGCGACGAAGGCCACGTGAGCGCGCGTATCGAGCGCGATGCCGTGCGGGTTCTTGATCCCAGAAAGCGGTACACGGCTAATGATCTGGTTTGTTGCCGGATCGATCACCGCAAGCAGATTTACACCGTGTACCGCTACCAGGATGTGACCGGAGAATGCGTCGTACACGGTGTTTCCTGCGCCGCCACCGAGAGAGATGTTGGTGATGAGTTTATTGTTCGCGGCATCAATGACCGCATCGACTCCGCCGTGTTCATCGGAGACGAAAACTTCGTTTTGCTTCGGAGCATAGGCGAGGCCGTCGGGGTAGATGACAGGTCCGGCAGTGCCCACGATCTTCAGTGTTTGAGTGTCGAGGGCCGTGACTTGGTGTGTGCCTGTCGAAGAGGCATAGACCCGGTGAATCTCAGGCGCGACCGCAACGCCGTGCACACGCTTGAAGCCGTCGAGATTGGCAACAACCCGCTGCTCCACGGTGGAGTACACCACGAGCTGGTCAGCGTTCATGTGTGCGATGTAAAGACGGCCGCTCGATGGATCGAAGGTTTGATAATCGAAGCGAACGGCTGGGCCGGGCATCGGGACATCCGCCACCTTCGTCAGCACTTTATCGACCGGCCCCGGTGACTGCGCAAACGTCACCGACGCTGCGAAGCAGAGAACTGCGGCCAAGCGGCAAAGGGTATTAGAACTCTGGAGATCGATCTTCATGTATTGACTTCCTTCTTGCCTGGTCATTTCGTCCCAGATTTTATTGAGTTGGTCTCGTTAAGAGCGGCGTGCAGCCCTTGAGCCAGCTTCGTAGCATCGTCATTGGCCAGAAGTGCATGAAGAAGAGGTGCGGCTGCTCCATGAGCATGTGATTGTGGACGGCCTCGACCTCAATTCCATGAGTTCGAAGAGCCCGGATGACCGGGTTTACCTCATTACCGAGCAGAACGAAGTCCCCGGAGATCGCCGCTTTGCCTCCGCCTGTCGGCTGGAAGTTGATGGCGGTCGCTGTGCCCATCGAGGGTGGGATTTCCATGCCGCCATCGGTGATCTTCTCTTTACGGGGAATACCGAACTGAAGGATGCCGCCATTGACCTTGCCTGCGAAGCCCAGGGCTTGCTCGACACCCTTCGTGTCGAGATCGATCGGCTTGGATGTAGCAGCTGGCGCTCCGGTGGTTGGTGCCGGGGCTTCCGCGAGGTTTGATGTGCGAGGTGAGGAGCCGCCTGGGGTTTTGGTCAAAGCCAGCGCCGACGCAAGAGAAGTAGCCAGTTTGACTGCGTCCCCGTGGCCAGCGACATGCATGTACATGATGCGTGGGGTCTCACCCAACAGGTGATTGTGAAGTGCGGTCTGTTCAATTCCGTCCTGCTGGAGTTTCAACATCACGGGCTCGATCTCGTTCGCGGTCAAAACCAGATCTCCCATCAGCATCGTTTCGCTGCCCATCTTCTTAAACGCCGCCCACGATCCGAGAGCGAGGCCGGGAGCGATGATTACTCCGTCTTTCATGACCTTCAGATCCTTCCGGGGCATGGCGAACTTGTACACGTCGCCCGGTTGCATCTGCCCGGACCGTCCCAAGGCCGCATCGACCGGCATCCAGTCATTTTGATCTGGAGTTTGCTGGGCCAAAAGCGGCGCGAATACGATGAGCAAAGCGATTGTGCAGAGAGCCTGAAGCTTCATAAAAGATTCCTCGGTGTCATGGAATGGAGTGGTAAAGCCCTTCGGTGAGGTCCATCCCTCGCCGGAGTAGCTCATGGTCGGGAAGGCCTTGTGCCGCCCACCCTCTCAGAATCTGGTTCATCGTGTGCCCCTCGGGGCGGCCGAACTTGCCGTCTTCGAGATCTGCGTCGTGGATCGCTTCTGCAATTTGCTGAACTCTCTTGTCGGCCACATCGAATGCCACACAAAGCGTTTCAAAGGTGCATCGGGTACCCTCGTGTCCGAAGCCGCCGCCCTGGTACATATCGAAGGGAACGGCGGCGGCGTGTGTTGCGGGGTCACTGCCGAAGATGAACTCGGCGGAAGGATCGATGAAGTGGGAGATGAGCCATGCAGAAGACACGCGGTCGATCCCGGGGCGTGGGCGAGTCATCCAGGTGCGGTGCTGATAGTCCATTTTCATAGCACTCCCCTGCCGGCCTTCTCTGCGGGAAGCTGCGGCTGCTCCGCTCGGGTCAGCGCTTCTTCTGCCTTGGAACGCATGCGGCTCCCGAAGAAATCGATTGTCACGATTTCCTCGTAACGCCGTTTGAGGCGAGGTATCTGGCCTGAGGTTCCCCTTGCGGAGGGCTTGAGCTTTTCGATTTCATCCATCAGGGCGGAATATTCCACGCTGCGGGCTAGCCGGAATACCTCTTGCTGCAAGGATGGGGAGGCCTCATCGATGGATCGAATCTGGAGAACGGAGGCATCGCCTCCATATCCACGGATAGCAGTCGCCAACCATTCAAATCGCTCCTGATGGAGCGGGTGGTTAGGCAAGATGTACCCGGCGTTGCGAAACGGAACCGAACCGAACTTCTGCAATTTTCTCCATATCTGGACCCGTTTGCTGGCTTTGCTGGCCGGCAGGGTAAATACCAACAGCAGCCATGGTGCCTCTGCTCCTGATGGTGTTATGGTCATAACACCACTACGTTACGTAACTGGGTTGATGTTGGCAAGCCTTTGATGATGCGTTGTTTAACAGAGTCGATCAATCGCCACTTATAGATTATTCGACACGCCGCGAAATTCGCTGCATGTCCCGGATACATCAATCTCGATCTAAATCTGTCGCACACTGTCATGCTGACGAGATCAAGGAAAGATGGCCCGTCTGCAACACTCGCCATCAACTCGTTTAATGTACTCAATCATAAGAACGACATTACCTACGTCGGCGTGGTTAGCTCACCCTTCTTGGGTCGTCCCATACTGGCGCAGTTGCCCAGACGCCTGCAGCTGGATCTAGAGATCAAGTTCTAAGACCGGAGCTGGGATCACTCGACCCAATTAGAACTCGTAATCAAGAGAGAACTGAATCCTTCGCGCGATCGAAGCGCCGATCGGTCGTCCAAAACCTGGTTGTGGAGCAGTTCCCGATCCAAAGGCCGTGTTGAGCAGCGAAATGCTGGGGTGGTTGAGGAGGTTGAAGGACTCCGCGACGATATCGAGATGACCTGCACGAACGGGAACCATTTTCAGAATACGAAGGTCGAAGTTGATATTTGCTGGTGTCGAAAGGGCATTCCGCCCATAGACCTGCGGGCGGGCAGCAAAGGGAAAGATATGTTCTCGATTGCTGTCCAGCCCGGTCATTGGATTCGCCCTGAACCCACTCGTCACGCTGAAGATGGGCGCAAACTCAAGCCCCGTAAGCAGGCGCATCAGTCCCCGCGGGTTCGCGTTCGCGGCAGCGTCCTGCGGATCGTTGACGTCCGGACCAATCAGCCATAGCCCACTCAGGGTGACTCGATGCCGCTGGTCCTGAAGGGAGAGGGCTCTTTCGTCGCCAAAGGCATAAGGGTTCTGGGGCTGCTCTGAGTCGAAGGAGGCACCGTCGATGGTCTTGGAAAAGGTGTATCCAGCAAGGACTTGAAAGTCGTCCGTAAATTGACGATTCAGAGTGACAGTTCCGCCACTGTAGACAGAGCTCGCGGACGTAGCGAACTGGTTGATGCCATCGTAGGCATGATTCAAGCGTTGTGGTGAGAATGTGAGCTGACCAAGTTGCTGCGGCGTGGGCGAGCTGACGCCGAGCGAGGCTGCATTTGCACTCGTGAGCACCACGGGCGAAGGGAGGTTGATGTTGCTTGTGCGGCCGAGTCTGACGCCGTGCGCGTACTGATACTCTCCTTTGAGTGTGGTTTGTAGCGGTAGTGCTTGCTCGATGCTGAAGGAAGCGACTTGGCTGTAAGGGTTGCGAAGCCCCGGTTGTGCGATCCATATGCTTGGAGACACCGTGGCAAGTGCCTGAAGTGAGCCCGTGCCGCCGTGATAAAGTGCTGTGGCGGCGATGTCTTCCATGTTCTGTGTGAAGCCACGCGTTCCGTTCAGCTCGAGAGTCCGATTGATCGTGACCAACAAGTATCGGTCGTAAAAAATCCCGAACCCGGAGCGGACAACCAGCGACCGACGTGGAGTCCAGGCGATTCCGAGACGTGGGCTGAGGTTGAGTGCGTGCTGTGGCAGCGGAGCAGGAAGGTGGTTGTACTCATAGCGAAGGCCGTAGTCGATGGCGAGCGATCGATTCGGCGTCCAGTGGTCCTGAAGGTAACTGCTGATGCGCTGCTCCGCGAAGTTGGAGTCCGGGCTGGGAAGAACGGAACGCGTGAAGAAGTCGGGGGTCCCGGCTGTAAAAGAGGAGAGGGTCGGGAACACGAACAGGCCACGCTGCCCATCGAGCACTTGGGACCGGAGCCGGACGTAGTCTACGTCTGCCCCAGCCTGGAGGAGATGACGTCGCTTCTGGATGAGGAACGTGTTCGAGAACTCCAGGTGAGTCTCGAAGCGACGGCTGTTGCCTTCATAGGGCGTTCCGAAGAGGGCTATGCCGGGTATGACGACTCCGGGGATCGCTGATTCACCGGTTCGCTCCAGAGCTCTTCGCTGGGCCAGCTCAAAGCTCAGCTTGTTGAGAAGCGCTGGACTGAAGGTCGAGGTGAACGTTCCGTTCACGCTGTTGTCCGCGATAAAGGAAGAGCCGCGGGCAGAGCGATCGGAGAGATCATCCGTATTGAATGCATCGTCGACGTTCCTGGCATTGGTGAAGGCATACCGAAGCATGGCGGAGTGACGCGCCGTGAAAGCACGATCTATGCGCCCTGAGAGTTCGGTCTCCTGATCGCTGGTCGGAAAGAAGCCGCTCTGAAGCACCAGCCCTTGAAGTGGCCCTGGCTGCTGAAGGGCGGTGTTGAGTTGGGTGAGGGTAGCCGGTCTCAGGTCGTTCGTGTCATGGCCGTGCGCGATCTCCTGCTCGGCTGCCACGTAGTAGAACGTCTTATCCCGTTGAAGAGCGCCGCCGAGGGCGACGCCAACCCGGACGCGGGTCTCATCGGGTTTATACGGTGTGAACTCCAGCGGCTGGGTTCCATTGAGAGCACCGTTCTGAACGAAGACGAAGGCATCGCCGTGGGGTCGGTTCATGCCGACTCGGGTCTGAACGTCAATCACGCAACCGGCTCCTCCGCCTGACTCAGCAGCGAAACCATGATTCACAATCTGGAAGTCGCTGATCGCCTCCGGGGAGAGCTGGGTTCGGGGACTTCCGGTGTACTCGTCGTCATCGTTCACCCCGTCGATCCGGACCGCATTGCTGCTTGGTCTAAGCCCGCCGAAGCCGAAGCCTCCGCTCGATTGCGCCAGAGTTCTTGCTGACAGCGCCGGATTTGCAAGCGTGGCCTGGGGTGCGAGCGCGACGAAGCTTAGATAGTTTCGGCTTGGAATGGGCAATTCTTCGACGCGATCTCTATCGATGTTGACGACAGACGAGGTCTGCCCCGTGTCCATGGAAGACTGCGTCGCAGTAACATTCACGTTTTCGCTCGTTCCAGCAACGAGGAAGTGAAGGTCCACCCGCGTGGTCCGGCCCACCGCGACCGGCACTGAAGGCTGGGTCAATGGAGCGAAGCCCGGAACCGAGCCCTGGACCGTATAGGTTCCGCTGGGAAGTTCAGCGAAGGTGAACGAGCCGTCAAATCCAGTGACCGCTTTACGTGTCGATCCATCCGGTGAGGAAAGAGTCAGACTCGCTCCCGCGACTTGGGAGCCGTCTGGCGCGAGAGCGCTCGCTAAAATGCTGCCGTTCTGCCCAATCTGAGCAGACAGCGAAACAGCAGCGGCGAGCAGACACGACACTGCGCCGGCACGAAAGAGCTTTGAAAACATGAAAGAGATCTCCGAAGTCAAAAAAAGACAAACCCGCGTAAGAGCACACAGGCGGCTCAGCCGCTATCTGAGGACGTAACTCTCCATAGGGCCTGAACACGTCGGAGCTATCAGATACGAAGCGGTGTAAGGATGGGAGGAACGACCAGCTTACAGGTGAATCCGCATCCCTTGTAAAGCGGAGAACTTCGCTCGGGCCTGACCATCGCCGACAGAACCACACCGATGCGATCGGCCAGACCAGGAATCAGCTTACAAACGGCCAGCAACAGGCAGAGAAGGAGAACCAGCCCAAAGGCGGCCATCTCTGTGTCGTTACCCAGTCCAGGGAGGTCCCAACGGTCAAAACACTCGAACACCGGTGCGAGGAATAGAGACAGCAGGAGAAACAACGTCCCGATCTGGTAGATTCGCCTCACGCCAAAAGTATAGCGGAATGTACCTAAAGCTATCTTAGTAGGCGACACAAGGACAGGACTTCAAACACCGTTCCAGCTGCCAGCGTGTTCCTCTAGCAGCCCGCTCCAGCGCCGCATTCTCCTTGGAGTACTTGTGCTTTTTTGTTCAGTCAGTCCGCGCAGCAGGACATCTCCGAAACATCTTTGGTGTAGGACAGTGCAACAATCTAAGAGCCTCAGCCGTCGTCGGGAAGACGTGAAGCATCTTGGCGAAATCTTCAATTTTGGCCTTAAAGCGTGGGGGCCATAGCAGCCTTGTGAATGAGCTCTGCCGCATTCAGACCGTGCATGGAGATGCCCAGTACTTGGCCGGTCTTTGCATCGGCGACCATCTTGATGACGCCTGCCGTATCGCGCACGGCTCCGGCGCGAGGAACGAGCGAGATCGGCACGGTGCGGCAGTCGCACTGATACCCGAGAGCATTTTGCCTCTCCATGGGATAATCCAACAACGCCGACCGGTGGATCGGTGAAGATCGCGCGTGGGGTGACCCTATGATCCACCTTCTGAGATTCGCCGGTCAAAGCGTTTTCAGCGGCGATGCCCCCTTCCTGGGCTCCTACTGGCGTGGCCATCTGGCTGTCCGTATACGGCCCGATCAGGTCTCCGGCTGCGTAGACGTGTTCGGCAGAGGTGCGAAGCTCATCGTTGACCTCGATAAAGACACGCTCATCCACTCCACGCCTGGAAGCTCCAGGCGAAGATCCTGAGTGTTCGGTTTGCGCCCGGTTGCAATTAACAGCTTGGCGGCCCGCAACTCCCGCTGCCGGCATTGATCGAAGTGGTCACGATTACCTGCTTTGTGTCACCCTGAACCCGGCTGACGCTCGCATGCGTGTGCAACGTGATGCCCTCATCGCGGAACACTGCCATCACGGACTGCGCAATTTCCGGTTCATAGGCCGACAGCACGCGTTCGCCGCGTTCCAGAATCGTGATGTCAGTACCGAAGCGCGGAACATCTGCCCCCAGTTCAAGCGCGAGATACCCGCCACCAAGAATGATGAGCGACTCGGCCTGAATGCGTTTCGTGTCGCTGACCATGCTTTCGTACTTCTTATCCCGATAGCCCTGGATTACATTGTCTTTCTGCGCAATGAGGGCGGGGAAGTGGAGTTACATGCTGGCAGGCTGAGGCCTGGATACTGAAAATGTGTCGACTCGTACAAATGTAGCGGCCTCTATGAGGTTCTTTGAGGGAGGCAGCCGCGGTTCGCGCAAGTCCCTCTCAAAACCCGCGATTTTGTCAGCGCAACGCTTTTCCCAAACTCTACGGCACGAAGCGCTGCGGCAAACGCCGTTGAACCCGCGCCAAGAACCACGAGATCGAACGTTCAGCCATGACTTTCCCTCCTCAGTTCATTGGGTTGGTCGCCCTCGGCGGCACTACGTGGCAGCAGGGTTCTTACGAGCACAGTTCTTTCCCCTTCACACATGCGCTAACAATTGGGCGTGTGCGACGGGTTCGGACTTGCGAGCTGCTGCAAGTTTCTATTTGGTGGCTTTGACGGGCTGCGATGGATATCCTGCATCCGTGGTCGCTTTCATCAGCGCAGTGTCATTGGTTTGGCATCAAAGGTCGGAGTGGGGGATGACCCCAAATTCAGGCCTATATACTCTTGGAGCCTCAACCAAGTAATTGGTACTGCCTTGCCGCAGGATCGTTGGCCTTTGTGCGTGGTGCACCTAACATCACAGGAAAGAAAAGACCCGGCCTCCCGAGAGGCCGGTCTTTGGATGTTTGGATGTTTGTCAGAAGATGTACTTTGCGGAGAGCTGAACCTGGCGCGGGCCCGAGCGGGTAGCCGTGATTCTGCCGAAACTTGCGCTCTGTGGAGTTGCAATCGGATTGCTGTAGCTCGATATATTGAAGACGTTCGAGGCATCCACACGGAAGCTCACACGCTGCCCTTCTGTTATGGAGAAGTCCTTGAATGCAGACATATCATACTGACGGTATCCGGGTGCGCGCTCGGAGTTGGGGCGCGCGGTTCCGAATGTGCCGTCGGTGGGTGTGCCATAGGCGCAAACGCCATTGTCGACCGCCTTGCCGTTCACCGAACCGCAGGGTACGGTGGAGGGGTCGTTGCCGAACCACTGGTTGACACTACGGTTGACAACCTTGAGCTTGCGGTAGTGGTTCGCCCGCTGCTGACCCTCGTTGACGCCTGCATTCCTGGTTGTGTTGGGGATTGTGATCGGAAAGCCGCTGTACATGAACCCTGTTGCAGCGAACTTCCATCCTCCGGCGATTTCGTCAAATGCCCGATTCATATTGCCGCCGAATAGGCGGCCACGACCGAACGGTAGCTCATATGTCAAGTTGAAGTTGAGGTTGTGAGTGGCATCTGCTCCCGCCGGTCCGTATTCGAGACTGGTGTTCCGAGGATCCGATGCGTAAGCTGTTTGATTGCTGATACCCGACACCCCATAGAAGCCAATGCTGTTCGACATCGCCTTGCTATAGGCGTAGTTCACGGTGTATTGCAATCCTCGCGAGATACGTTGACGGTATACCGCCTGTAAGGCGTTGTAGTTGCTCATTCCCTCTGATTGGGTAACAGCCACCTTGCCGCTCTGGCCAACGAGACTGTAGTAGGGCGCCTTGTTCACTGCAAAGCAGGCTGCACTGTTATAGGTGAGCAGGGCTCCTGTGGGACCGAAGCATGGCGCCGTCAACTGATTGCCGTTGTTTGCCTGGATAAGGTGATAACCGTGCTCGCCTACATAACCGACCGTAAGGGAAGCCGAGTTGCTTATCTGGTACTCCGACGTGAGGCTATACTCCTCAATTGTTGAAGGCCGCAGGTTCTGGTCCCATGCACGGAAGATCTGTCCGCAAGCGGGGTTGGTTGCAAAGGCGCACACGCCGCCAGCACCAGCGATAACGAAGGCATTTTCGACAGTGGTGTAGGAGCCGCTGCTGCCTGCGTTGGGGGCAGAGCCGGCGAAGCTGAGCGAAGTCTGGAACGGCGGATTGATGGTAGGCCGGAGGTTGGCACCCGTACCTTCCAGATAGGTGGTCATGCCAAAGCCGCCGCGCACAACGAACCGTGGCACGGGATTGTAGGAGAATCCAATGCGGGGCATGAAGTTGGTCCACACTGCGTTGTAGAGCGCACGGCTGGCGCCATTTTTTCCGGCGAGCTGAACGGCCCCCGTCTGTAGGTTGAGATTGGCCTCCTTGTTGTTAACCTCGTAAATAGGCTGATCGAACTCCCAGCGCAGACCGAGATTCACAGTCAGGTTTGGCAGAAGCTTGTAGTCATCCTGGGCGAAGACGGCATCACGCCACTGCCGCTGACCGGTATGGCCGGCCAGAGTTCCGCGAGCTCCAGTGATCGCCTTATCGAGATTGAAATCCGCCACCGAGTAACCGGTTGCACGCATGACATTCAGACTGCTCCCGATGTTCGGGTTGATTGTGAAGTTGCCGTTGAAAGTGAGAGTACCCTGGGCGCCGTCGTTTCCAGTGTAGATGCTGTTCTGCTGATACCGGATGAACTGCCCTCCCATCTTGATGAGATGTTTGCCCTTTTGCAAGGTCAGGTTGTCCCCGTAAGTAAAATTGTTCATCTCGTTGTCGGAGTACAACGCTGAGCTGCCGACTGTCGTCAGCGCGCTCACAACCTGTGCTGAAAACCCGGGCGTAAACGTACCGCCGCCGATTCCGACGGTTGCATTGCCCCCGCTGCCGAAGGTTCCAGTCGCATCGTTCGGAATGCCCTGATGCCAGACTGTGCGGAAGAAGCCGATACGCAGTTCGTTCTGCAGCGAAGGATTGAAAGTGTGGACATAGTTGAACGCGATCAATTTCGTTGGATAGGTGGAGGCGCCTGGAAAGGTAATGAGAAGAGGGTTCAAATTGGTATCGCCCGCCGTGCTCTGGCTGTAGCTTCCGAACATCGAATCTCTGTCGCTCAGCTTGTAATCGACCTTCACGTCGAACTGGTCGTTGTAGATGCGGTTCTTGGAGGGACCTACGTAGTTGCCCGACACGGGCGATCCGGCGGCTGGCTTCTGGTTGGGCAGAGGATATAGCTCGGGATGCGCATAGAGGTATCTAGCAACCGGGTTCACAGGCGCACCAAGCTGATTATTAACGTACGGCACGAAAGCAGTGGTTGACGTGTTGTACAGCTGCGTTAGATCGGAGGGTGAAGGAGTCTTGCCGGGGGTGAAGTTTAGGGCCGGATCCAGCAGTTCGGAGAAATCACCAACACGCATTTTAGCTGTCGCAACGGTCGAGGTAGCCACGCCGCCTTGGTGATACCGATCGCCCGAGTAATCGCCGAAGAAGAACAGCTTGTCCTTAATGATCGGACCACCAATCGTCCCGCCAAAGATGTTGTTAGTCGAGCTCTGTTTCGGAGTGATAACGCTACCGTTTTTGTTCGCGTAAGTGTTCGCACTCAGTTTGTAGTCGGTGACGTAATAGAACGCGCTGCCGTGAATGCTGTTGGTGCCACTCTTGAGCAACGCAATGACATCTCCGCCGTTTACATTTCCATATTCTGCCTGCGCGTTGGCGGAGATCGTTCGGACCTGACCGAGAGCATCGGGGCTGGGGTTGTAGCCGATGGTGTTGTTGATAGTTTCGTTGATTTCGATGCCGCCCAGCAGGAAGTTGTTTGACTGCTGGCGATTGCCATTGACGGCAACCTGACCGCCGCCGTTCTGGCTGCGCTCAATCGCGTTTATTCCCGTGAATCCGGTAGGGTTGGTTGCCACTGCACCGGGAGTGAAGATGGTCAAGCTTGAAAAGTTGCGCCCGGCCAGCGGTATGTTGTCAATCGCTGTGGAATCCAGAGTGGTGCCCAGTTCCGCACTTTCCGTGTTCAGTAGCGGTACCAGGCTCTCGCTCACCACCACACTCGCTTTTGCACCTTCAAGGTTCATTTTGGCGTCGAACTTCGCGTCCTGGCCGGCTTCCAGGGAGAAGGGGCCAAGCGTCTGCGCGGCAAATCCCGGGGCCTCGATCGTTACCTTGTACTGGCCAATCTGAAGGAAGCGAATACTGTAGAGCCCGGACTTGTTGGTCTCGTCTGTCGTGGTGACACCTGTGTCGACTTCGAGAGCCGTGACCTTGGCACCGGCGATGATCGCACCGGACGGATCGGTGACGGTGCCGTTCACGCCGCCTGTGATTGTCTGGGCGACGCCAGCCACGCTCCATATTGCGAGTAGCGTGAAAGCGAGGTACTGAACTGATTTCATAACAGCGCGCATGCTGATCTCCTGAGTCTTTGGTTCCCTTTACCTGTGGCCCCTGCCTTTACAACGCTAAGCGAGGCGGCAACCTCTTTGATAAGGAGCATTTGTTTGATCGACTGAGTCTAGTCGCCAGTACCGAAACGGACAACAAGGAAATCAGCGGACGCGCGTTCGATAATGCTGTCACATAGGCCCATTGACGTATCCCACCGTCAATGGCGCTAAGCTCGATACCGATAGAGCGGGTGAGCAACTCTTGAATAATCACGGGAGAAGGCGTGTTGCTGAACGTGGCCGGTCTTACCCGCTGACTATCAGCCTTCCGGTCAGGGCCATGCGGAGAGTTCCTCCGGTGTGAGCGGCAGTGTTAAGACTTGGCCGCTGACGCCAGATTCGATTGATCTTTCCAGGATAGCCATGACCGCGACTGCGTCCCGTGCTGGTATGGGGACCTCTCGTCTCCCCAACATTGCCTCTCGGATTTCCGCGTAGTAAGTCTGCTGTGCACCTCGGGGAGGGAGGATCTTGGTGCGATTGCCAGTAGCTCCGTCAATCAAGATTCCAGGGTCCGTATCGAGACCGAATGCGGGATCGTTGGGGAGCATTCCTTCCGTAAGCTGGCGTTCCTGCACGTCAGCTTCGATCTTCATCCAGCTAGCGCACGTCCCGTGCAGCATCGAGCGGGGGCCACCAGCGGCGACGAGCAAGGAAGCGTGAAGGATGACGCGGAGGCGAGGGTAGATCAATTGAACATGGGCCCAGTCGTCGGTCTGGCCACCCTGGCGCAGGATGCCGAAGCTGGCATTAACGGCTCGGGGCAGGCCGAAGAGATGGACTGCCTGATCGATCAGGTGCGGGCCGAGGTCAAACCATAGTCCAGCTCCGGGACCGCGATCTTCGCGCCAGCGCTGGCGTATGACGGGGCGAAAGCGATCCATGTGGCACTCGTAATGGGAGACCTCGCCAAGAACGCCTGATTGCAAAACGGCCTTGGTAGCAAGGATCTCGCTGTCCCATCGCCGGTTGTGAAATACCGACAGAAGCCCGTGGTGGTGCTTTGCGATTTCTGCGAGCGACCGTGCCTCAGCGAGCGTGACGGTGAACGGCTTGTCGACGACGACGCCTTTGCCTGATCGCAGCGCGGCCGAGGCGAGACGAAAATGGCTCTCGTTGGGAGTGGCAATAACGACGAGATCGACCTCGGGATGTGCCGGCACCTCATCTGCGGAGCAGACGATCACTCCCGGTAACTCGGCTTGCACCAACTCGGGTCTCGTCGAACCGACGACCACAAGGGAGAGGCCTGGGACGGATTGAAGGAGCGGTACGTGAAAGGTTTTACCGGCGTAGCCATAGCCAATGAGACCTACGCGAACGGTGCGGTCATCTGAATTGGTGGAACGTGTAGAGGCCGGTATGCTCTCCATCACTTACTGCGCCCTCCATTATCTGGTCGCAAACAAGCTACTCCTCATTAGTTGGAGAAGCCATGGGGTCGGCTGTTTCGAGACCTATACCTCCGAACCTGTACGTAAAAGCGCCTTCAGCTTTCAATCCGTGCCGTTTTGCCTACGATATCGAAGGCGACCAAATCTCATTGGCCAAAACACCTTCACGCGCCCATTAGGCTCCGTGTAGGCCTGAAGATTCGCCGCTAAGATTAGGCGCATGAGCGGAAACTCTGCAACAGCAGATTACCGTGTTCTGTATAGTGGCGTTCTGGGTCACGGCTTTTTGGAAATAGCTCCTTCAGGACGATTTGCCGTCGGTTTGTCAGGAACGTTCGTCACGCCCGCGCCTGACTTCAAGTTGTAAGCCTTCATGAGCTGCTCGGTGATGTCGATGTTGTCCGTGGCGCACCAGACAACCGGCGCGGCATCGTTACCTCTTTGGAGAACAGCCGAGTAGCCATGCTGCGGAGCGTATTCCTGTAGAGTTCATACACCCTTGAGCAACACGTGCCGAGGGTATCGTTACACGGAAGACAGTTTGAGCTCGAAGGAGCGGCGGTGGCGCCGCGCCCGGACCTGTGCCGCGACGAGCAGCCCGCGTCTTTCGGGCACCGGCAAACAATTCACTGCTTCGCTTGAGACAAATGGGTTAGGGACGCACCCAGGCTCCGAACGCATGCATTAGAGTGCAAGGAAAGTAGTTACAGCCTAGCAGCCGCAGCGAAACAGGAAACGTCTATGCACGTCGTACGCCGTACCCGGGTCAGGTTCTTTCTCGCATTCTGGCTCTTTGTTCTGAGTGGAGTCGCATTTCTCGACCGGACGAACATCTCCATCGCCGGTCTCCAGATCAGTCGCGAGTACGGCCTCGGGAACCAGCGGTTGGGTTGGATCTTCTCCGCCTTTCTGATCGGCTATGCGGGATTTCAGCTCCCCGCAGGATTTGTTGCAGCCAGGTTCGGGCCGCGTCGCGTTTTGACGCTGGGCGTGCTGTGGTGGGGCGTCGCGACGGCGCTGACGGCGATTCTCCCGTCCGGGATTCCGCACGCGGTTGCGTTGCTGATCGCCGTGCGCTTCGCCCTAGGCGCCGGGGAAGCAGTCATTTATCCAGCGGCGAACCAGTTCGTGGCGCGGTGGGTGCCGCAGAATGAACGGGGGTTTGTAAACGGCCTTATCTTTGCAGGGGTTGGCGCCGGAAGCGGCCTCACACCGCCATTGCTCACCTGGATCATCGTCGCGCACGGTTGGCGCTCGGCATTCTGGTTCAGCGCCGCCATTGGCATCGTCGCCGGCGCGATCTGGTGGATCTTTGCCCGCGACACGCCGGAGGAGCACGCCGGTGTCTCGCGCAGCGAACTCAATGAGATTCGCTCCGGGCTGACGCTGTACAGCTCCGACACCGTGCCGGCCCCGAACGCGGCCGACACCCGGATCTCCTGGCGCGCGATCTTTGCCCGCTGGGACCTGGGCGCGCTAATGGTCGGCTACTTCAGCTTCGGTTATATTGCCTGGGTCTTCTTCAGTTGGTTCTTCCTGTACATGGCGCAGGTTCGCGGGTTCGACCTGAAGTCCAGTGCGCGATACGCCATGCTGCCGTTCCTGTGCATGACTGTGTTCAGCCTGGTTGGCGGCGGGCTCTCCGACCGGCTTACAAGGTTGCACGGTCTGCGTGTGGGTCGCTGTTATCTCGCGTCAGTGTCGCTGTTTTTAACCGCCATCTTCCTTGTGCTCGGCTCGCAGGTGCGCAGCCCTCAGTTGGCGGGCATCATTCTGGCCGGAGGCGCGGGCGCCCTGTACGTGTCCCAAAGCACCTTCTGGTCCGTGTCGGTGGATATCGCCGGGCGCAGTTCCGCTGTGTTCTCCTCGCTGGTCAACATGGGCGGGCAGATAGGCGGAGCGGTGACGGCCTCGCTCACGCCCTGGATAGCGCAGCGATTTGGGTGGACGACCTCCTTTGCCGTCGCTGCCGCGCTGGCGGTCGTAGGTTCCCTGTGCTGGCTAGTCGTTCATCCGGAGCGCGCCCTCGAAGCCTGAGCTCCGCTCCCGGTGATGCTTCCTGCTTGCAACCGGATGCGAAAGTGTGTTGCCGTAAGGTGTGCCAAGAACACTGGTAAGACTATGGCTCAGGCTTCTGGTCGCGTGCATTTTGGCTCCCTCCTGTGCCCAAGCACAAATCGATCCGTTGTCGGTGACAGCGGTACCCTCGGCACCTGCCGAGGCGGCTCCGGCAGCTGCGACGCCGGCCGGCTCCCAGGCGGTGGCGCCGACCGCCTCCATCCTGGGCTGGTCCTTCAGCAGCGAGCTTGATCCCGGACCTCTTCGGCACGGCAGGAGCCTTGCGCTTGATCCCGGGCATCCGGAGATCATTCTCTTCTTCAACGCGGTTACGGAGGCGGTCTCGCCGGCCGAGTTCCGCTATCGGCTGGACGACTACGATGCGGACTGGACCCTGACCCGCAATCGCATCGCACACTACCGGCATCTCACGCCGGGCCGCTATCGCTTTGAGGTGCAGGCGCACCGGCCAGGCCAGCCGTGGAACTCGGTGATCGCCGTGCTGCCCATCGAGCAGAGGCCTTTTTTTTACCAGACCTGGTACTCGTATCTGCTTGTGCTGCTCGGCCTGATCTCCTTGGCGGCGCAGCTGCTGCGGCAGCGGGACCAGCTGCTGAAAGGGCAGATGGGCATCGTGCTCGAAGAGCGCAACCGCATCGCGAGCGACTGCCACGATACGCTGATGGCCGGATTCGCCGCCATCTCCTGGCAGCTGGAGGCGACGGCCAAGCTCTTCCGTGATGCCGACGCCAACGCGACGCCGGCGGCGCAATCCTGCGAGCTGGCGCGTAGCATGGTGGCGCACTGCCAGGCCGAGGCACGGCGCATTATCTGGGATCTCCGGGATTCCGACGAGCTGACCAACATCCTGTCACACGCGCTTTCGCGTGCTATCACGGCGCATCGACTTCGTGACAGCATTGAGACCACGTTCCAGGTGCACGGCGAAGAGATCCCGATCGCGCCCGGCGCCGTTCATCACCTCGTCTGCATTGGCCAAGAGGCGGTCACGAACGCGATCCGCCACGCCGACTGCTCCAGCATCGACATCGGCCTGCGCTACGATTCTGAGTCGCTCAGCCTGAGCGTGCGGGACAACGGCCGCGGCTTCCAGGTGTCGGATCCCGCCACACGCACGGGGCACTTCGGCATCCCGGTAATGGAAGAGCGGGCGCGCAAGCTGGGCGGCACGCTTCGCTTGTTGACGTCGATCGATGCGGGCACGGAGGTCGTCGTCACCGTCGGATTCCGAACTATCAACCCGCCGGCCCACCAGCAGCACTACGTCGTCCCCTGGATTGGCGTGTAGGAATCGGCGGGTAGGGTGAGTGTACGGCAGCTGTTTGCGGAATGTCTGTCTGCTCCGCCGTCACGCTGCGTGTATAAAGGCGTTGATGGGGCCATGTTCATGAAGCAGATCCGGGTCCTTCTGATTGAGGATCACTTCCTTGCACGCATGGCGCTGCAGTCCGTTCTGGCCGGCCATGCGCAGATCCGCATCGTTGGCGAGGCCTTGGATGGCGAGCAGGGCATCGATATGTTTCGCTCGCTGCTCCCTGATGTTGTCGTGCTCGATCTTCGCCTGCCGCGCCTCACGAGCTTCGACGTGATCAGGCTGTTGCGGCAGGAGCGCCGGCCCGCACGCATCGTGGTTCTTTCCAATTACCATGGCTCGGAAGACATCTACCGCGCCGTTCGGTCCGGGGCCATGGCTTACCTCACTAAGGATGCCAGCGGCGAGGAGTTGATCAACGCGATCCAAAACGTCGATCGCGACCTCCGCTATCTTCCACGCGTCGCTCTCGACCGGCTGGCCGAGCGCATGCCCGCGGTCGAGCTGACGCCCCGCGAGAGCGAGGTTCTGGTGTGCATCACGCAGGGCCGCTCCAATCGCGAGATCGCGGAGCAGCTTGGCATCGCGGATAAGACGGTGCGCATTCACGTCTCCTCCGTCCTCGACAAGATGGGTGCGCGTGACCGCACGCAGGCAACCATCTATGCACTGCAACGTGGCCTGGTGCACTTCGACTAGGGAAGCGATCTAGGCTTTTTGACCTAGGTAGCTCTCCGGCAAGTGACGGATGACAGGTATTCTCCTACCGCATAAACTTCTACCATTCAAAGCTTATTAGACAGGGGTGGCCCGAGTTCTTCCGATCACTACCCGAATTGCTCATCCGGTCGCCTTTCCGGCGGTGCCGAGGTTACAGGAGTCCACTATCGTGAAGAAGATCTCGCTTTGTATTGTCCTTTTCTTGTGTGCCTCGATCGCACGCGGGCAGGTTGCCAACAACACCTCACTGGTCGGCACGGTGACCGACGCCTCAGGCGGCACCATTGCGGGCGCAACGGTGACGGGCATCAACAACGACACCAAGGTCGAGTACGCCAGCACAACCAATGCCGAAGGGTACTATTCGATTCCGTTCATTATCCCCGGGACCTATAGCGTCACAGTAGGCATGCAGGGATTCCGTAAAACAACTGCGACCGGGATCGTGGTCACCCTGAACCTTTCTGTTAGGACCGATGTTGTCCTCCAGGTGGGATCGACGAACGAGCAGGTAACGGTTTCGGCCGAGACGCCGGCGCTCTCGACGGACGATGCTGTGATTGGAGAGACCATCTCCACCAAGCAGGTTGAGAACCTGCCGATGAACACCCGCCGGGTATTGGAGCTGGCGGCAACGGCTTCAAATATTATCGTGGGTCCGAAGACTTCGTACACGGGCGTTCCGCCGGGCGCGAACTTCATCGGCGCGGGAACGCGCGAGGTGACGAACTCGCTCACGCTTGACGGCATCACAATCATGAATTCGCTAGGCTCGTCGTCTCCCGTCACGCCGAACCCCGACGCGGTCTCCGCCGTGCAGACACAGAACGGTAACTACACAGCGCAGTACGGCGCCTACATGGGCGTGCACATCAACGTCGACACGAAGTCAGGTACCAATAACTTCCACGGAACGGTGTACGACTACCTACAGAACGACTTCTTCAATGCAAAGCCGTTTACCGCGCTTTCCACGTCGCGCACGCCCGTCCTGCGCTTCAACCAGTTCGGCGGCGAGGTGGGCGGACCTATAGTCGTCCCATTCCTTTACAACGGCCGAGACAAGGCCTTCTTCATGGGATCCTATGAAGGCACTCGGCGCATCTCGCAGACGAGTGCCACAGGGCAGCTAATCACCGACGCCATGCGAACCGGCGACTTCTCGGCGCTTTGCAGTGCTTATACTGCGGGTATCTGCAATACGGGTGCCGGCACCCAGCTCAGGAATCCCGCAACGGGACTGAACTACATCAATAATCAGGTAACCAACATTTCGCCGATTGCCAAGGCGCTCCTCGTCTACTATCCGCACCCGAATCTCGCAGGCGTCGGCACCAACTTCAATGGTTTGCTGGCTAACGTCTTCAACAAGAACGCGACGCTTGACCGAGTCGACTACAACATTGGCGAGAAGGTCCGTCTGTTCCTCCGCTACACCTATGAGAAGAGCAACGCAGTCAATGGCAGCGTTGTCACGACGTCGCAAAGCTACTCTCCAACTACCGACTCTAATGGTGTCCTCGGCTACACCCACATTATCAAACCGAACCTGATCAATGACCTTCGCTTGGGCTACAACAAGCTGCAGACGAACCAACTGAACTACTTCGCGGAGAACGGTCTCTATGACGCCGGCACGGCTCTCCGCATCCCCGGCTTCACGGCAGATACGACCAGCGCCAATCCCGGTATTCCGACAATCGTGATCAACGGCGGCTATCAGAGCCTGGGAGCCGAGGGCACGAACTGGTTCCAGGACGATCGTACGCTGCATGGTTACGATCAGATCAGCTACACCCGGGGCAAGCACAACCTCATGGCCGGTGTCGATATCCGGCGCATGACCATCGGACGCGCCGCCACGAACCAGAACCGTGGGCAGTTCACCTTCACGGGTAACTACTCCGGAAATGCCGCCGCGGACTTACTGACCGGCTATTCGCAGACCATCGTTACGCCGCTCGCGCAGGTGAAGGGTTCGGTCGGCGAGTGGCGCGACGGCTTCTTCGTCCAGGACAACTGGCAGGCATCGCAAAAGCTCACGCTTCTTTACGGCGTGCGCTATGAACTGCCGACGGTGCCCTACAGCTTGAACGGCATCGGTCGTATTCTCAACAGTGACTACACCGCGCTGATTCCGGCCAGTTCTGCCACCACGGGTGCGGCGTACGTCCCGGTCCCCGGATTCAAGTTCCACGGACCGAATCATGACCTCATTTCGCCGCGACTTGGCCTCGCTTACCGCGCAACGGACAAGATCGTCGTGCGCGCGGGCGGCGGCATCTACTACAACCCGAATCACCTGAACGCCTTCACCCTCTCTACCAGCAATTATCCCTTCGCCGCGTCGACCACCTACATCGGACCCACGAGCGGCATCGCAACGCAGAGCTTCAGCAATCCCTCGGGCGGCGGCTCCGGATCGGTCACTACACCTGCCGGAACGCCCGGCTCGTACCAGACGGCGTTTACGGATAATCCCTACCTCCCGACGCCTCGTCTCTACCAGTGGAACCTCGATACGGGTGTCGAGCTGTGGCGCAATGGTGCGTTCGAACTGCAGTATCTCGGATCCCGCGCCATCCATCTCGACCACTCGCTCTATCCCAACCAGCCTCTGCCCGGGCCCGGCGCGGTCAATGCGCGACGGCCGCACCAGCTCTTCGGCCAGATCCGTCAGATCCAGAACGACGGCCTGTCGACCTATCACGGACTCACGGTCATTTACCGGCAACGCGCGTGGCATGGTCTGGAGACCAACCTCGGGTACACGTGGTCGCATACGCTCGATACCTCGACCGACGCGAACGGCGGCGGAACGCCCATGATTCAGTACAACTTGAAGGCCGATTACGGCAATGCGAACTGGGATATCCGCAATCGCTTTGTTGGCACAGTGATCTACGCAATGCCTAGCCTGGCTCGCTTCGGTCACCTCACGGAGACCCTGGCTGGTGGATGGCACGCGAATACCATTGTCACTCTCCAAGGCGGGCAGCCGTTCAACGTCGCAATTACCAACGACCAAGCAAATGTGGGCGGGATTGGGGCGCAGCGTCCGAACTTTGTCCACACGCCCAAGTTCACGTGCGGCAAGGCGCAGTACATGGCGAAGGCGAATTGCATCGATGTCACGGCGTACTCTCTGCCGGCGCTGTATACCTTTGGCAATACGCACCGCAACGACCTACGCGGACCGGGTGCGATCAACACAAATCTTTCGGTCTTCAAGGACTTCGCGATCTTCGAAAATCTTAGGCTGCAGTTCCGTGCGGAGGCCTTCAACGTCTTCAATCACGCAAATCTGAACAACCCTGGAAACGTAACTCTTCCGACGGCAACTCGGGGAGTGTTCAACTTCACCAACTCCACCTTCGGCGAGGTTACCTCGTCACCCACCTTCCTCGGCGATCCGCGCATCCTTCAGCTGGCCGGCAAGATCAACTTCTAACCCTACCGCTCTCTCCTTAATAGCCGTCTCAGAGATCCTGGCGGCTGTTTTCTTTCCTGCCTGCAGGGTCTAGGATGCTCCTAACCAAAACATTGCTGGAGGATGTCCGTCTATGTCCGAGCGTCGCCGACACAAGGTCTCCAGGAGGGGGAGATGGACCTTCGCGACCGTGGCAGCGCTGTCCGCCTGCACCTTGGCTTTAGTGCTCCATGCCGAAACGCCGCTAACCCAGGCCGAATATGAGCGCGATCCCGAGCGCATGATTGAGGCCTATCGCCACGTCGAAGCAGCCTCGGTCTCGGACGCGGAAGAGCAGCTGCTGCATGAAAAGCACTATATGTCGCACTCCATGCAGTCTATCTTTCCGACAAAGTTTGCTGGCGTGGCGCTGACGGTGCTGCTGAAGAGAGAGGAAAACAAGGACCCGAACGCACTCTCCGGCATGCTCTCGGCCATCGACAGCGGCGGTCCCGGATCGGTCTACGTTATGAAGGTCGAAGATGGGCAGGATATCGCCGGGATGGGCGGACTGATGGGGACAGCCATGTTTGCGCGCGGCTTCGCGGGGGCCGTGGTGGATGGCGGCGTACGCGATCTGCCGCAACTCAAAAGGATCGGATTCCCTGTTTATGCAACCGGCCCCGTGCCCTCGACCTCCGTCTCGCACTACCGCTTCGGTGGCATGAATGTTCCTCTCGATATGGCGGGGACGCACGTGAATGCGAATGACCTCATCATTGCCGACCAGGATGGCGTCGTCGTGGTCCCCCGAGCGCGCGCGGCGGAGGTTCTCATCCTTGCACAAAAGCTGGATAACAGCGAGCACAGCATGTACCCGTACATTGAGAAGTTCCACTCGATCGTAGAGGCGGTCAAGCAGTTCGGCCGTATTTAGCCACCGCTCAGCGAAGTTCCGGAGCCATCTTTTACAGCATTGCCTAGTCCGTAACGGTCTTCCAGCCCATGACATCTCCGCCGAGATACCGTCGAATTTACCTCACCTGAACCTTCCGCTCGCGGAAGCTCACGCTTCCCGTGACTTCACGGCTGCAGAGATTTATGTACGGAGTACAGCGTGTCCGCATCGACCGAGCCACAAGCAGACCTCCTATCCCGCCGCCGTTTCTTTCGCTGGACCAGTTCCGTCGCCGCCGCTTTTGGCGCTGCTCCTCTTCTCTCCTCGAGCCAGGCTCTGGCGGCGCCCGCCGCCGAGCCGGCCGGTGAGGATTACTATGACAAGCTGGGCGTGCCCAAGATCATCAACGCAGCCGGCACGTATACGACGCTTACCGCGGCTTGCATGCCTCCGGTCGTGCTGGCGGCGGTGCAGAAGGCGGCGCTGCATCCGGTGCGGCTCCAGGATCTGCAGATCAAGTCCGGCGAGTACATCGCGAACCGCTTGAGGTGCGAGGGAGCGGTGGTGACCTCCGGTGCGTCGGGAGCAATCAGCCTCGCGACAGCCGCATGCATGATAAACGCGAACCCCGGCCTAAACTACTTGGCCATGCCGCAGGCAATCGACGGCATAAAGAACCAGGTCATCGTGCAGAGGGCGCATCGCTATGGCTACGACCATGCGATGTTTCTGTGCGGGGCGAGGGTGACGGAGGTCGTTTCCCTCGATGACTACAAGCGCGTCTGCGAGGCGGGCAACGCCGTGATGACGAACTTCTTCAACGCCGCGGAAGAAGAGGATGGACCGGCGGGTGAGGCGCAGATAGCCCGCGAAGACTGGCTGCGAGTGGCGCATGAGCACGGGATTCCGTGCCACATCGACGCGGCGGCGGATATGCCTCCGATCTCGAATCTGTGGAAGTACACCGGCATGGGCTTCGACCTCGTGTCGTTCTCGGGAGGCAAGGGCATGCGCGGTCCCCAGAATGCAGGTCTGCTGCTGGGCAGGAAGCGCCTGACCGACCTGGCGCAGCGCAACAATAATCCTAGCGATGGCGTGGGTCGCGGGATGAAGGTCGCGAAGGAGCAGATCGTCGGCATGGTCGCGGCCGTGGACTGGGTGTTGTCGCACACGGAAGAGTCCATGCAGGGCGACTACCAGAAGCGTGTGGACGTGATCGTTCGTGCCGTGAAGGACATTCCCTCCGTCAAGACGGAGACCGTGGTGCCGAAGATTGCGAACCACGTTCCGCACCTCCTGATCCGCTTCGATCCTGCGGTAACGGGCGTGAGCACCAGCGAAATCGTGACGGCGCTCCGAACGGAGCAGCCATCCATCGAACTCAATCCGAACACCGGTCACAAGCCGAACCAGGGCATACCGTCGGATGCAAACACGCTGGTTGTCGGCGTATGGATGCTGCAACCCGGGGAAGATGTGATTGTAGGCCGCCGCATTCACGTGGCCATGACTAGGAAGGTATAACTCTTGTTTGAGGAAGGGAAGAACAGCATGGAAAAGCAATCGCGCAGAGGTCTGTTGAAGAACGCCGCAGCTGCGGCAGTTGGTGTGACGGGGGCCGCCGCGCTCGCTCCGGAGGCGCAGGCGCAGACCGGCCTTGTGTGGCAGAAGAAGGCGGTGACGCGCACGCCGGGCGGAAACGCCCCGCCGCCGGTAACGCCTCCCGCAGGTGCCGCCTCACCGAAGGCGCCACTGTTCAACAGCATCATCACCTTTGGCAATCTCGTCTTCATCGCCGGCATCGGGGCGCACTTCCAGGGCACGATCGAGGAGCACACGAAACACGTGCTGGATGAGCTGGAGCAGAACCTTATTCGGGCGGGATCGTCCATGGAAAAGGTGCTCAAAGTGAACGTCTATCTGAGCGACATGGCGAATTACGCCAAGATGAACACCATGTATGCGGGCCGATGGGGCAGCGTTCCGCCCGTGCGAACGACCATCGCAGCCGCGGGCATCCCTGGGGATTCACTGGTGGAGATCGACTGCATCGCTTCCATCTAGGAGAGCGCTTCGCTGGCCAGGCGCAGAGCGGCGCAGCGGAAAGAGTGTACCGGCTTCAACAAACGAAAGGCAGGCGATCGACAATGTCAATCTTCAGTAAGGCGCGCTGGTCCAGGCGAGATGTTCTCAGGCATACGGGGTTGATATCGGCGGCGGCGGTCGTCGCTCCGGTCTCCGCCACGGCCGCTACACTGCTCGACCCTGAGGGCGCGCAGAGGTTGACGCCCGCCGGCGTGAAGCCGCCTACGCCGGCGGGGGCCGCGGGCGATAATCTCTTCTCGCAGATCGGCGTCCGACCCATCCTGAATGCGCGCGGCACCTTCACCATCATCTCCGGATCACAATCATTGCCGGAGGTGAAGCAGGCGATGTACGACGCCTCGCAGTATTACGTGCAGATGGACGAGATGATGGCCGCGGTCGGCGCCGAGATCGCCATGCACATGGGCGCTCCGAGCGCGATCGTGACCAATGGCTGCGAGGCCGCGATTGCTGCTGCCACCGTCTCGTGCATCTGCGGAACGGATCCCGAGAAGTCGCAGGCGATGCCGTACACCAAGGCCCGCAACCAGGTCATCATCCCGAAGTATTCGCGCAACCCCTACGACTTCGGGGTTCGGATGTCGGGGCCGGAGATCGTCGAGGTGGAAACGGACGAAGATCTGCGATCGAAGATCAGCGAGAACACCGCCATGATCTACATCCTTTCCGGTCCGCGTGCCTTCAAGGAGCCGCTCTCGATCAAGAGCATCTGCGCGATTGCGAAGGAGAAGAAAGTCTCGGTGTTCGTCGATGCGGCGGCGGAAGAGCCGATCGTGCCGAACATTCACCTGGCGGCGGGAGCGACGTTTGTGGGCTACTCGGGTGGCAAGTGCATGCGCGGCCCGCAGGCCGCCGGCGTGCTCCTTGGGCCCAAGGACCTATGCGCCGCTGCCTTCTGGAACTCCGCTCCACACCACAACTGGGGCCGCGCCCTGAAGGTCGGCAAGGAAGAGGCGATGGGCATGCTAGCCGCCGTGCGCATGTGGTACAAGCGCGACCACGAGGCCGAGCAGAAGCAGTGGCTCGAATGGAACACCTACATCGCGAACGCCGTGAAGGATATCCCGTCGGTGATCGCAAAGATCCAGATGCCGGATGAGGATCTATCGAATCGCGCGCCGACGCTGAGCATTCAGTGGGATGCGGCAAAAGTCGGCATCACCGGGACGGAGCTGGTGGCGAACCTTGATCAGGGAACGCCGCGCATCTTGGTTACGGGCGGGCAGGGGCGGCGACCGGACATGATGAACTCGTCGATCGGGATCATGCCCTACATGATGCAGCCGGGCGACTACAAGGTCGTGGCGGACACAATCTCGAAGTACCTGCGGAACCCGGGCCACTTCGACAACCCACCCGTGTATACCGGGGCGCTGGCGGACCTTTCCGGCACATGGAAGGTGACGCTCAATTACGTGAAGGGCACGGGTCACCAGCAGTTCCTACTGAAGCAGGATGGCGATGCGCTCTCCGGCGACCAGAAGGGCGAGATCTTCAACGCCACGCTCAAGGGCAAGGTCACGGCCGATCATGCGACGCTGATGAGCGTAATGCATGCCAACGGATACCAGGTGCCGTTTGTCTTCACGGGCGTTGTCTCGGGGAATACGTTCTCCGGCAACGTCAGAATGGGCGAGTACGGTCCAGCAACGTTTACGGCCACAAAGGCCTGACCACGATCTAGACCCGCGGAGATCCAATTCCGCAGGCCTCCTGCGCATCGATCTCATCTCCAGGTATCCCATGACACGTCTCTTCGAGAGGAACAACATGAACGCCAAGCAACTTGGCCGGGCGATTCTCGGCTGCGCTCTTCTTTGGTCCACCGCCGCAATCGCGCAGGAAGGCCGCCGCTGGCCGCCGCTGCCCCCCAATCCGCTGCCGTATGACCTGCTGCTGAAGGGCGGCCATCTCCTCGACGACAGAAACCACATCGACTCCAACCGCGACCTCGGCATCAAGGATGGCAAGGTCGTCGCCGTGGGTGAGAATCTCAATCCCAAAGATGCGCTCAAGACGATCGACGTAAAGGGACTCTTCGTCGCGCCGGGCTTGATCGATCTCCATGTGCACGTCTATGCAGGCACGGGCGAGCGCGGATCGTATGCGGGCGACCTCTCGCTCTATCCCGACGGCTTCACCCTGCGCAACGGCGTCACCACAGTGGTGGATGCCGGCAGTTCTGGCTGGCGCAACTTCGACGATTTCAAAGACAAGATCATCGATCGATCGAGGACCCGTGTCCTGGCTGAGCTGAACATCGTCGGATCGGGCATGCGTGGCGGCAAGTACGAGGACAACCTCGAGGACATGGATGGCAAGCTGACCGGCGACAAGGCCAAACAGTCTCCGAGCGTCGTCGTGGGCATCAAGAGCGCTCACTTCACCGGGCCGGAATGGAAGCCCTATGACCAGGCCGTGATTGCCGGAAACATCGCCAACGTTCCAGTCATGATCGACTACGGCGCGCGCCGCATCGAGCGCCCCCTGCTCGATTTGGTCTCGACCCATCTGCGCCCTGGCGATATCTACACGCACTGCTTCTCCGGTCTGCGCGGCGAGCAGGACCCGACCACGGGCGGACCGTCGCAGGCTCTGCTGGTCATGAAAAAGCGGGGCATCTACTGCGACGTGGGACACGGTGGCGGATCGTTCGCGTGGACCGTGGCAGCGCCGATCGTCAAGTCAGGCTACCTGCCTGATTCCATCTCGACCGATCTGCACGTCGGCTCCATGAACAACGGCATGAAGGATCTGCTGAACGTCGCGGACAAGCTGATGCTGGTGGGGGAGACGATGCCGGAGGCGATCGCCCAGATGACCTCGCACCCGGCGCACGAGATCAAACAGGAACAACTCGGAAACCTGTCGGTCGGATCCCCGGCTGACGTTGCCGTGCTTTCGGTGGAGACCGGCACCTTCGGCTTTGTTGACATGTACAACACCAAGATGGTGGGAACCAAGAAGCTGGTATGCGAGCTGACGCTGCGCGACGGCAAGGTGGTCTACGACCTGAACGGCATCTCGGCCGACATGTGGGACGCTAAGGAGCACTCGGCCGATGAGCGCCAATCGCGGAGATGGACGACATTCAACGAGCGCCCGTTCGGCGCTAGCCGCGGGCAGCGATTCCCGCAGTCGATCCCCGTCGGATCACCGCCGCAGAAGGACCAGAGCCCGCGTTAGAGCGCGGATGTCGCGTGATGAGCGGCGCCCTTGAAGCGGACTCCGCTGCTTCTGTGAGGGTCGGGTTGGTTCCCATGAGGTTGTCGATGCACGATCGTTTTATGTTGACCGGGCTGCTTGCAATGCTGCTGCCCCTGAGCGTGGGGGGGCAGGTACGCACGCCTGGCCCGATTCCGCCGAATCCTCTGCCCTACGATCTGCTGCTGCAGCACGGCCGCGTCATCGATCCGAAGAACAAGATCGACGCGGTCGTCGATGTCGGTATGAAGGACGGAAAGATCGTCGCCGTGGGCGCGCACCTGAACGCGGCCGACGCGATCAAGACGCTGGACATGTCGCCTTACGTGGTGATCCCGGGCGTGATCGATCTCCATGGACACGTGTATGCGAGCGCGAAGGATTCGCCCTCGTTTGCGCAGGACATCTCGCTCTATCCCGACGGCTTCACGCTGCGGCATGGGGTCACGACGATCGTCGATGCGGGCGGATCCGGACGGAAGAACTTCGAGGATTTCAAGGCACGCATCATCGACAAGTCGAAGACGCGCGTTCTGGCGATGGTCAACATCGTCGGCCAGGGCATGCGCGGAACGGCCTTTGAAGACAACCTCGATGACATGGACGGTAAGGCGACGGGAGAGTTTGCGAAGAGGTACCCGGGCCTGATCGTCGGCATCAAGTGCGCCCACTTCACGGGCCCGGACTGGAAGCCGTACGATCAGGCGGTGATCGCCGGCAACATCGCCGACGTGCCGGTGATGGTCGACTACGGCGCGCGCCGCATCGAGCGGCCAATCTCCGAGCTCTTCGCCATGCACCTGCGGCCTGGCGATATCTACACGCACATGTACTCGGGGTTGCGCGGAGAGCAGGACCCGGCCACGGGCCTCGCCTCGGCCCCGATGCTTCTGGCGCGCCGGCACGGCATCTTCATGGATGTCGGCCATGGCAACGGTTCGTTTTACTGGACCGTCGCCAATCCGCTCGTCCGTAGCGGGTATGTGCCGGACTCGATCTCAACCGACCTCCACTTCCAATCGGTGAACGAGGGCATGAAAGACATTCTCAACGTGGCGGACAAGTTCCTGGCCTTGGGGGAGACGCTGCCGCAGGTCATCGCGCAGCTGACCTGGAATCCCGCGCGAGAAATCAAGCAGACCCAGCTCGGCAACTTTTCCCCGGGGTCGGTGGCGGACGTGGCTGTGCTCTCGATCGAAAAGGGTGACTTCGGCTTCATGGACGTCGAGAATACCCGCATGGATGGACACGAGAAGCTCATCTGCGAGCTGACGATCCTTAACGGAAAGGTGATCTGGGACCTCAACGGCATCTCGGTTGATGCCTGGGACGCGAAATCGCGGAGCTCTGACACCGCGCTGACACGGAGATGGACAACCTTCGGGCAGAGGCCGTTCGCCGCCGGCCGCGACCGCTTTACCGTCTACCCGCCGGTTCCGGAGAGGCAGGAGAAATGATCCGGAAAACGCATCTCCAGAGGCCTCGGCAACGTCCATATAAGCAGGCAGGCGTTGTTTGGAGGCCGACGATGACGCGCTTCGCACCGATCCTGGGCGCCGTACTCTCGACCGCGCTGCTGTTTGCCGCGCCCGGCCCCGGTGCTCTAACGGTCGGCTGGTCGACGTTGAAGACGCTCAACTCGGCGCAGGCGAGCTCCCCGGCGCGAGCGCTGAATAACAAGCTCGTCTCCGTTCCAGGATTCATGGTGCCGCTCGAAGACGACGCCGATCAGGTCTCGGAGTTTCTGCTGGTTCCCTTCGCCGGCGCCTGCATCCATGTGCCGCCGCCACCCCCCAACCAGATGATCTACGTCAAGCTCAGGGCAAATGGGAAGGCGAAGATGTCGTTTACCGAGCCCATCGTGGTGACCGGCCAGCTCCACGTCGCCACGGTGCAGAGCCCTTACGGCGACGTCTCCTTCAACATGGACGGCGACACCGTCCGGCCGTACGTGCAGTAGTCGCCGCGCCATGATGGGGGCCGACGCTGTACATCTCAAAAACGTTTGCTTTGGCTACACACCCGGCCAGGCCATCCTTGACATCGATGAGCTTCGAATTCCTGCGGGTGGGCGCATCTTTCTCCATGGACCTTCCGGCAGTGGAAAAACGACACTGCTCTCCATCATCTCCGGTGTTCTTCTGCCTCAGAAGGGAGGCGTTCACGTCCTTGGCCGTGATCTCACTCGGCTCTCCGCTTCGGACCGCGACACCCTGCGCGGATCGGAGATCGGATATATCTTTCAGGGTTTCAATCTCATCCCTTACCTCAGCGTGGCGGAGAACATTGCGATCCCGTGCGATCTGCATGGGGTGCGGCGATCGCGCATGACGTCGCCGACAGTCTCGACCGAGGTGGCCCGCATCGCCCGGCGCCTGGACATTCACACGCATCTTGATCACTCGGTTACGCGCCTCTCCACGGGGCAGCAGCAACGGGTGGCGATCGCGCGCGCCATCATCGGCGCACCGGCGCTGGTCATCGCGGATGAGCCCACCTCCTCGCTCGACACGGACCGCCGCGACGCGTTTCTCGCACTCCTGACAGAGGTGACCAGCGAAGCCCGGAGAGGGAGCGACGCCACCCCGACGACGCTTCTGTTCGTGTCGCACGATCGCTCGCTCGCCACCCACTTCGACCAGAGGCTGTCGCTGGCCGAGATCAACACCGGGGGTCAATCAGCGGAGGCGATGGAAGAATGACGCTTCTCCGGCTGGCCTTCCGATCGCTTCGGGCGCGTCTGCTGACGACGTCGCTGACGATCTTCTCGATCGCTCTCTCGGTCATGCTCCTGGTGGGCGTCGATCGTCTGCGGGACGCGGCACAGGTCGGTTTCTCCGGAACGCTCTCGCACACGGACCTCATCGTCGGCGCACGCGGTGGCGGTCTGCCGCTGCTTCTATCGAGCGTCTTCCACATCGGCAACGCCTCGAACAACATCTCATGGGAGAGTTATCAGCACTTCGCGCATCATCCCGCCGTGTCCTGGACGATACCCATCTCCATGGGAGACTCGCATCGCGGCTACCGCGTCGTCGCCACCGACAACAACTTCTACGCGCACTACCAGTACCGGCGCGATCACTCGCTGAGCTTCGCGCAGGGCCGCGCTCCCGGCGGCATCTTCGAGGTCGTGCTGGGTGCCGAGGTGGGCGCTCGCCTGCGCAACCATCTCGGGCAGCACATCGTGCTCGCGCATGGGATCGAGGAGCGATCAATTCTGAGCCACGAGAACACGCCCTTCACGGTGGTTGGTATCCTGGCGCCGACCTCCACGCCCGTAGACCGCGCGCTCTACATCACGCTCCTGGGCGAGGAGGCCATGCACTTCGGATGGACGGATGGGACGCCGCCCGCCATCGGCGAAGCCACCCCCACGCTTGACCCGTCGAAGCTCAAGGTCGACCAGATCACAGCATTTCTGCTCGGAACCAAGTCGCGCATCAGCACCTTGTATCTGCAGCGCGAGATCGATACGTACAAGCCGGAGCCGCTGACCTCCATCATCCCGGCTTACACGCTGCAGGAGTTGTGGAGCCTTCTGGACTACGCCGACACGGCCCTCTCGCTGGTTTCGGCTGCTGTGCTCGTTGTCGGTCTGCTGGCCATGCTGATCGCGCTGTACACGGCGCTGAACGAACGCCGGCGCGAGATCGCGATTCTCCGTGCCGTAGGACTACATGCGAGGCAGATCTTTACGCTATTCCTGCTCGAGTCCACGCTGATCGCTGCGACCGGGACAGCCCTTGGAATCGTTGCCGTGTACGCTCTTCTGTTTACCCTTCGTACAACCATCGAGAACCGCTTCGGCCTCCCGGTCGCGGTGGTCGGCCTCTCCAAGCGCGTGGAACTCTACGCCTTAGTCACGCTTGTCTCGGCTGCCTTGCTGGGAGCCATCCCCGCCCTTCGCGCATACCGGAATTCGATGGTCGACGGTCTCAACGCGCATTAGCCGCGCAAGGATCGAATCAAGAGATCCTTCTCGACCGTCGGCGAGCGTCCGCCGATGACAAGCGGCCCATAGATGAGGGCGAGACGGCCCTGCTTCGATGCGGCCCACGCGCAACGAAAAGCCAATGCAGGTCACAACATATGTCCCAAATATAAGGGGTCGGACGATCTCCAGATATGTGAATTCTTCTTAGGACAAGTGTTTATAAACCTGCGACGCGGCTTTACTTTGCAGTACAGGACTGTCTTTTCCAATGTTACGATGCCCTGAAACGCTAAAGCGAGTGCATACGCCGAGAACGTCTATCATCTGCATTCCGAGTACTAACCTACCGGCCAGGGTGTACGTTACTCCCTCAATTTCAATATGGTCTATGACCTTCCGATTGGCAGGGGGCGTATGCTCGGTTCCGTTATGCCTATCGTTCTGGATGAAGCTGTGGGCGGGCACCTAACTCCCAGACGTACGCCGCTTCGAGCATCAAGGACTTCACATTCTGGCATAAGCAGAAGATTAACTTGAGATCATCTTTGCGGCGCGATCTTCTCCACTCCGAATAACCAGCGTCCCGGCTGCCGTCAGTCGGCTTTGAAGCGGTACTGAATCGCCCAACTCTGCATCTTCCCGGGAGGCACGCTGATATGGATATAGACCTCGGGGCAGATCGTCGTCGCGGTGGACCAGAAGTAGAACCTCGCGATGGGCGAGGCCGAGGTCTGTTCGACACCCACGTGCGAGGTGCGGTCTTCGACGGATATGTTGTACTCGCCGGACTTTCCGGTATAGCCGGTGAGATATCCCTGCGGGCTGTTGCCCCGTGAGGGTGTGTCATGGAAGACGATCTCGTTGCCCTCGATAGTCGCGGCGGGTGGGAAGGGCTTGTCGGGCGTGGGTGGGAAGCCGAGACGAGCGACCATGCCTGGGCCGGTGGGTTTCTTGTCGAGCATGAAGAAGTCGTGATCGTAGACGTTGGTCTCGATCGGCTTGGAGCCGAGGTTCTTCAGGCTGTGTTCCAGCGTGAGGACGGCTCCGTGCTTGTCCAGCTTGACCGTTTTCTCGTAGATATAGCTGTAGCCGAGATCTGACCTCAGGACCTGGGTGAAGGTCACGGAACGCTTCCTGATGCGGGTGGTGCGCTTTCCGGCATCGACGATGGGGTAGACCACGCCGAACTTATAGGGGCAATCATCGAGCCTGCGGAGGACGCCAACGCCGATTTTGACGAAGTGGCCGCCGGGCGCGGCGTCGTTGTAGCCGAGCTCACTGTCCGGTGTGCGGAACTCCTCGACCGGCCCAGTGATGGCGTCGTTGATCGTGGGGTCGTAGCGCGGGAACCATTCACCGAAGTAGGTATGACCCTTATAGGAGACGCAGCCGATAACGCCGGCCCAGTCGAAGCGCGAGGAGCGATAGTATCCGTTGGTCGCGTCGGGGAGAAAGAGCACGGCGTCGAGAGCGCCGTTCGAGAGCGCGGCCGAGGGGTGGTCGGAGTGCGGAAGGTTGGAGCAGGCCGCGTTCTTGGCGGGGCCAGTCGAGGTGGCGAACTGTGCGAGGGCCGAGGCACAACCGAAGAGCGCAGCCGAACAGACGAGGAGAGGTGAGAGACGAGAGCGCGGACTCAGAGGCTATCTCCTGTGCTGGGGTCTAGAGGTGTTTCAGGGCGATGGCGGAGGCGGAGCCGAGACGGGTCAGCTCCACGGGATCCGAGAGGCTAGCGCGCTCGACGTCGATGCGGAAGCGGGTCAAGGAACTGCGGTTCAGCGCGTAGAGGTGCGCTCCATCGGAAGAGGCGGCGAGGGCGACCGGGGCGATCGCGGCTGCCGTCTGACGGCCGGCGAAATCGAGCGTGCCGGAAGTGCCGGTACGCGCAATCGAGATGCCGGCGAGGTCAGCGACAAAAAGGAGAGTGCCCGACCGGTGCATCGCGAGAGCGGTGACTCCGCCAACCGCCGAGGGGCATGTGAGGTGCTGCAAGGGTTCGAGCGGCTGTTTGGCCGAGGCGTTGTAGCGCAGGCTGGAGACAACGGGATCGAGGCCGCCCCCCGTGAACACGAGATTGCCTGATGGATGCGCGACCATGTGGGCCGGACCGCTACCGGCCGCTGCCCCGTGGTGCTGCGCCGTGGAGAGGGCACCCCCAGCGGCGACCGAGAAGGCCGAGATGCGATCACTGCCGAGGTCCGCTCCGAGGAGATGGCTATCGTCGTGGAAGAGGACCGATTGAGGCAGGGCGCGCGCCTGGAGCTCAGGGTGCTGTCCGCTGCCAATCTGCTTCAGAGACGCGGTCACCCGGCCAACCGAGCCATCCTCAAGCACAGGAAGCAGGTTATAGGCCGCGCCACCGGCGATGGCGACGGCGATCTGACCTCCGTTCGGTGAAACGGTGATCTGACTGGGCATGACTGCGGAGAGCGCTAGCCGCTGCCGGTTCAGGGACGTGAGGCGGCCGGTTTGCGCATCCACGGCAAACGCTTCGACCGATCCCGTGGCCATGTGCTCAAAGGAATCGACCGCGTTGGCAACATACAGGAAGCATTGGTCCGGTGAGAGAGCGAGCGAGAGCGGCGCTGCGGAGGTGATGGTCTGCACGTGTCGCCATGAACCACCCTCGGCCGCGATCGAAAAGACCTGGATCGTACCGTCCGCGCACGCGACATAGCCGAATTGAGGCGAGGCCGAGGATACTGCCGCTTCAATCGCCGCCGCGGTTGCCCACGGTGCAAGCGACGTTACGCCGCCGAGCGCGGAGATGGAACCGATCGTCTGAACAAAGGCCCTTCGTGTCCACGATCTACTCGGTGTGCTCGATGCCATGCTGATCTCCCGTGCTTCAAACGGCTGCCGTCTGGTCCGGCTTCTGTCCACGCCGGAACTCCTGCAGACGTAGGTCTCGATCTCAGGCCTCGATCGACATGGTGTGGTGGAAGATATTGTGCGGGTCGTACTTCTTCTTCACGCCCTGCAGAAAGGGGTAGAGATCGCCGGTGCCGTAGTAGAGCTGGGGCCAGAAGCTGTGCTGGATCATGTCAACATCGGGATAGTTCATATAGCAACCCTCAAAGTGATCGTTCGGGTAGGGCGTGCCGAGATGCGCCTGATCGGCGATCCCGGTGGAGTAGGCGGCAGTGTAGGTGTCGCGGATACCCTTGAGACGGGCGGCATCGTCGGCCGCATCCTGCCAGTAGGTCTGGTACTGCAGCTTCATGACGGACGAACGCTGCGGGATGGCGGTATCTTTCGCCCGGGCAGGGTTGTTGGTGGCTCCGCCGTAGGAATCGACGGCCACGATTAGACCGCGCGAGACATCATCAGTGAGCATCTTGTAGAGCGCGAGCGCCTCGCCTTCAGTGAAGTTCTTCTTCATGTAGGCGGATTTGTACTTGGCGCGGGATCCGCCGCCAATGCCACCGCCGCCGCCACCGCCGTTGATAGCGGATTCGATCCAGGAGGTCTTCGTCATGACGTGCTGGCCATAGCAAACGGAGTCACCGGGAGCCACGGGCCGCTGCACGCCGTTGCCTCCACCGCCGGGACGAACCTCGTGCGCGGTGTAGCCCGGAGGCGCTTCGGCGATGGGTTTGCACTTCTCGAAGCGATCGAGAAAATCGGTGAGAACGGAGGCGTCCTTGGCGGTGCCATCGGGGTTGGTGAAGTGGGCGCTGATGCCGAATCGGCCCATGCTCTTGTTGTTGAGACCCATATAGCCGAACATGCCCCAGGTCTCCTTGTTCTGATCGTGCTCCTCCCAGTACTTGCCGTAGGTCGTCACGATGGCGACGAACTTCTCGGGCGTCATGGTGTTCCAATCGAACGAGACGCCCGCCTGGAGGATCTCGGAGGGCATGGGGGGCAGCTCGTCGAAGGTGAAGCCGGTGATCAAGCCAAAGTTCGAGCCTTGGCCACCGCGGAGCGCACGAAAGAGATCCGGGTGGCCGGTCTTGTTGGCGCGGACCGGCAGGACCTTTCCGTTGGCGTCGACGGTGAGGATGTCAACCGAGGAGAGCCAGTCGATGGTGATTCCCTGCAGGCGTGCCAGGACGCCGTATCCCCCGCCGCTGACGTGTCCGCCCGCGGTGACGGTGAAGCAGGTGCCGCCCGGGAGGACGACGTTGGCGCGCTTGTAGAGCTCCTGGTAGATGTTGCCGAGCATGGCTCCGGGCTGCACGGCAAAGGGGCCTGAGCCGCCGGGGCCGGAGCTGACGTGGTTCAGCAAGCTAACGTCCAGGATGGCGCCGTTCGGATTATTGACGACGAAGTCCTCGTAGCAATGTCCGGAAGATCGCACGGTCGGCCGCAGGCCGGCGTCCAGGACCTTCTGCAGGGCGGCGGCTGCGTCTTCCGCGCTTTCGCAGTATTCGACACGGCCCGCGACGTCAGCCTCAGCGGAGGGGAAGCGGAGATTGCGGCCGCGGTGCGCGAGTGCGAAGCGGGGATCCTGTCGGTTGACGATCGTCGGCATAGAGCTCCCGTGGACTGTTGATGTTGACCTCCCGCCCGCGGCCGAAAAGGCAAACGGCACAACCCGGTCTCTTGAGCTGGGTTTGGGGGGTCGGATTACACGCAGATTTCCTGCAGTGAGGTCACTATCCAACACGCGGCAGGCGCTGTCAATGCGCGGCGCGGCTGGTTTAGGGCGCTTGTCCTAAGCGATTTTCTCACGCGAACACAATGCACTGCGGCTTGTCCACGGGATATCTGTGCTTCGGTTCGGAGAGCTTTCCCGATTTCGGATCGCGCGCCAGAACGACCAGCTCGTTGGACGCTTGGTTGCAGAGCAGCAGCCATCGGCCGCTCGGGTCCAGCGTGAGGAAGCGGGTATTCTTGCCGCCGTTCGGCGCGACCTGCTCGAGCTTAAGCGCGCCCGACTTGCCGTCCACTGAGAGAGCCGCGATCGTATCGCTGCCCACTCGGTTGCCGACATAGATGAAGCGGCCGTCCGGCGAGATCCCGATCTCTCCAGCAAATGCGGTGTTCTTCGGAAAGCCTGGATCGAGCGTCGAGACGGAGCTCCCCTGGGTAAGGATGCCGGCGTCGCTGTTCCAGTGTAGGAGGTCGACCGTGGAGTCGAGCTCGTTGACGCTGTAAAGCCACTTGCCGTTGGGATGCCAGGCCAGGTGGCGCGGGCCAACGCCGGGCCGCGTGCTGAAGAAGGGCGGGTCGTTGGGTGTGAGTTCAGCCGTCGCCGGGTTGATGCGGTAGATGACGATGCGGTCGAGGCCGAGGTCGTTCACCAGGAGGAAGCGTCCGTCGGGCGAGGGAAGCGCTGAGTGGGCGTGGGATTGTTCCTGCCGTTCGCGGTTGGGACCGTTGCCCTCGAACTGAAAGTGCGAGACAGGCTTCGAGAGCGAACCGTCCGGCTCGGTATGAAACGACGTCACCGATCCGCCACCGTAGTTGGCGACGTAGACGCCGTTGCCGCGTGTGGAGATGAAGGTCGTGCCCGGACCGAGCGATGGCTGGTCGTTGAGCTTCGCCAGGCCGGATGCAGAGATGGTGAACGCCGTGGCTTTCGCCTCGTTGCTGCCCGCCTCGCTGCAGGCGTACAAGTGATTGCGATTGACGGCGAGAAAGCTGGGATTGCTGACCTCGGCCGCCAGGGTGATGTCACCGATCTCGCCGGTGGAGGCGTTCCAGGGCGCCATGTAGATGCCTTTGCTGACCTTGCCGGTGGTTCCCATGAAGATGCGGTTCGAGGGTGCGGCCGCGAACGCGGTGGGGCAGCGCATGGAGACTGCGGCGGCGGAGAGCGAGAGCAGGACGGTGCGTCGGGTGGGCATAACGGCCTTTCCATTGAGGTTGAACTGTTTGCCACGTATCGTGCGGACCAGAATAAGGCTACTGTTTGTGAAGCTCGATGACGATCAGCAGCATTCGCCGCCGGTCGGTGAGATCAGTTCACTGCGAGTACACTATCGCAATCCATCTCCAAGAGGCATCGCGATCGGCAAAAGTTGATCCACGCGCCGTCTCCGCTTCAGAGGTCTCCGGCGGAACAGCTTCCTGATTTGATCCATAACTCGTATGCGTATCGACAAACATAGAGGAGGCCAGCATAGATTCGCAAATGCACCTGGGATCCCTGTACACGGCTTCGGTGATCGGCGCGATTCTTTTGTCGTCGGCGGCGATCGCGCAGCAGATCTTTCCCCTCGAGGACGTCGTCAAAGCTGCGGCGTCGCGTTCCACGCTGGCCGCTCCGGGCGGCGCGCCCTTTCACCTCCGCGCGATGATCTCCCGACGAGAAGAAACATGACCCACAGTGGGACGCCGAGCTGGAGATCTGGTGGCAGAAGCCGGCGGTCTGGCGGCGCGAGTTCCATTCCGCGGCCTTCTGGCAGCACCTCGTGGTAAACAGCGACAGGGTGGAGGAGACGGATGCAGGGCCGGTCTTTCCGGAGCTGCTGCGCAACCTGACCGTCGAGCTGGTCGGCACGGTGCCTCGCCTTGACCAGCTGGCGGCGCTCCACCAGACCGCCGCGAAGCCCGATGGATCGCCGGGGCAGATCCGGGCAAAGTGGACGATCCCGAGAACGGACGGCGCCACGACCAAAGCGATGGCCGCATCGATCGCCATCTCGCGCGAGACCGGACTGATGGTGTATGGCGGGAACATCGACTGGAACGTTGCGCTCCACGACTTCGCCGACTTCCACGGTAAGCAAATCGCGCGGCGACTGACCGCGCAAAGCCAGGGCGGGCCGCAGCTGACGGCGAAGATCATGCTAATCGAGGACTTGCCGGCGACCGATCGAAAGATCTTTGCGATCAAGCACGCGACGCCGCGATCGAAACAGCTTCGAGTGCTGGTTGTTCCCGAGATGGAGCTGCGGAAGCTCGGCGTCGACACACCGGCGCCCCACTAGCCCGACATGGCGGCCGGCGCGCTCACGGGCGCGATGGTGATGCGCGTTGTTGTGGATCGCGAGGGCAGGGTGCGATCGGTAGACAATTTCTTCTCCGACAACCCAAGCCTCCAGGCCGCGGCGCAGGAGCAGCTTATCAACTGGCGATTTTGTCCCTACCTGGATCACGGCGATCCGGTCCAGGTGATCTCGACTCTGACGTTTCCGTTTACGGTCGGGCGGGCTGAACCGGTGGCCAATGCGCCGGCGGCCGGACCGACAGGTAGGCAGCCAAGGGCTTGCAAGGTGCGCGACGGAGCATGGAGACTGAGCTGGAGGCGCAGAGAAGCGCTTGTGGCTCAGTCTCGGCGTCGTCCTGTGCGCCCCCTAGACCTTCGGAGTCTGGCCGATCAGCTTGTCTTCGCCATCCTTGATCTGCCACACAGCGAAGTCGAAGCTGTTGGGATCTGCCGGAGGCCGCCCGTTCCCGCCGCCGCGATGTTCGCTCGGAGGCGTATCGTTCGCCCGTGACCGGTCAGCGGGTGTGGCGCCGAGGGTGCGCCGCCGCCAGCTGCCGGAGCGTCGGGACCGCGGCCGCGCATGCCGCTGGAGCCAACGCCCATACTGCCGATGCCGATCGGCCGGGTTGGCGAGTGCCTGCATCACCTCGGGACCGGTGATCTTGACCTTTGTGGGATCGATCTCCCAGCTGTAGCGCGGGGTCACGTTGCCGAGTGCCTCGGGGTTGCATTCACGGGGACCCGCCGTAACTCCAAATGGTCGAGGGCATCGGTGATAACCTGCGCGCGCGCGTCATACATCCGAAGCGTGGCCTAGTAGTCCTGGTTGACGAAGATCTGAGCGCCTTGAGAAGCCCGAAGATGGTCTCCTTGCCGAGCTTGCAGCGGTGGTCATTCTGCGGGCTCATGTTGAGGAGCGACCAATGGATGAGCTCTTCCTTGCCGATCAGGATGCCCGATGCCTGCGGTCCGCAGAAATCTTTTCCGCCGCTGAAGGTGACCATGTCGAAGCCGACGCCCGGTCGATCCATGCCCCGTCGTGAGATGAACTATCCTGCCATCCAGGGCGCGCAGGCTCAACTAAGGGCCGCTCGGGGTACGATCAGCATCGTCCGCACGTCGTACCTTCCCCGAACCGACCTGCTCTGGCAGACGAACCGAGCCGTAGCAAACAACATCTACCACCTGCGGCTGCGGACCAGCGGCGGGTGATTCTTGACCAGAGGGGTGGGCAGGCCATTGCGGCGCAGCTATTCTCGTGTGCAACCGCGGATGGCGCCGAGGCGTTGGGTGTACTGGCGGGGGAGTTTCGGGTAGGAGCGTTGGCGGATGGGTTCACGGTCGACCGGAACGACCTTTCGATTGCAAGAACTCGGCTGCCGATGCGGGAGGAGATCGTAGCGCGCTCCGGGGAGGTCCACCGGGAGGTGTGAGGGAGGGCGCGATGAACAGAGCTACGAGCATCTTTTGAACCTGATCAGGATTCTGAGGTGTCGACGATGTCAAACGAAGCTGTGGTTGCGTTGCGCGGGATGTGTTCGACGCGGCGAGGTGGACGACGCTGTCGACGGGGTACAGGGACAGGCTGGGGTGGAGAAGGTCAACGTGATTGCAGTACCCCCTGGGCAGCGTCTGGAAGAGACCGATGTTGACCTGGCTGTGCTTTGCCGACCGGACACTGTGCCGTCGCCGAGCGACTGGGCGGAGGCGATATGCCATACGTTGCGGGGACCCGTACGCGGGGAGCTGGTGCACGGATGCGGGGCGTGCGATGTGAAGGAACTCTGGCGTGCCTGCTGACGACGATCGAGGAGAGTGCGGGGGAGGTGCACAGGCCGGGGCTGCTGTCGCCGGCGCCGTTCTTTCGTATGGCGATCGTTGGCGGTGGAACGATGGGTGCGCTGGCGCTGCAGATGGCACGCCTGATTGGCGCGCGCGAGGTGCTGGGCGTCGATGTGAACAAACTGATCGTCTGGATAGCATGCGGGTGATGGGAGCGCAGCACGCGATCAACACGGCTGCGGCGGGTGGAGTGGGAGAGGCGCAGAGGATTGCGGGCGCGGACTTGATGTTGTTCTGGACGCGAGCGAACATGGGGCGGCGCGGCAGATGGCCTTTGACCTGTGCCGGCCAGGCGGCCAGGTTCTGCTGGTGGGGATGAGCCAGCAGCAAAGCGAGGTGGATTGTGACCAGCATTCGCAAGGAGCACCGGGTGGTGATGTCGTTGCGTACACGCCGGTGGACTTTGAGCGGGCGCTGGAGTTTCTGGTGGGGGGCGAAATTGATCTCGATCGGTACACGGTACGGATGGAGCTTGAGCGAGGGCAGGAGGCGTTCGAGATGATCACCGGGAGACCCGGGGCGACGCTGAAGGTGATGCTGGGGTTGCAGGGCTTGCTGAGGAGCTTTCTGTAGACCTCAGGGCTGCTGTGGGGGCCAGCGATACTTCGCGACGATGCAGGGATCGAGGCTGACGCCGAGGCTGGGGGCCTTGGGAACGCGGACGCAGCCATCGGACTCGATGGGAAGTGCTCGATGGTGGTCTCCCAGCGCAGGGCGAGGAGCTGAGGGAGTACTCGAGGAGATCCTCTTCGGGATGGGCGGCAAGGAAGTTGAGGTTTGCGGCGATCTCGACCTTGGTCTTGTAGCCGTGAGTGATGACGCGCTTGTGGCGGTCGCCCGCGGCGGCGGCGATTATAAGGATGCCGGTGAAGCCGCCCACCTGGCTGATGTCGGGCTGGCAGATATCGGCGCCGCCATGGTCCATTATCTCGATGAACTCGAGGACGTGGGTGAGGCCGAGATCGCCGACGCCGAGATCGATGCGTGGCCGGCCATGCGGGCGTGGCCCGGGATAATCGTCGAGCGATAACGGGGCCTCGAGGAACCAGACGCCGGCCTCGAGCAGAAGCGGGATGAGTGAGAGACCTTCTTCGGCGGTGCGGTAGGCGAGCTGTGCGTCGACGATGATCCTGGCATCGGGGCCGGCCTCTTCGCGGGGGTCGAGAAGGAGTCGGCCGTTGTGGGCGAGGTCGTCCATCCACCAGGGATCGGCGCAGAGCTTGAAGGCCTTGAGGTTTTTTCTCCGGGCGGTGTCGATCTGGAGCCTCACGCTATCGGGGCTGCGGTCCATGGAAGTTCCGTAGTTGGGGATGCGATCGCGTTTCAACTGCCGATCAGAGCGTGGACGGTTTGCCGCAGATTTTTCCGTAGAGGTCCCAGAGCGCGAGATCGACGCCGCTGATGGCATGCATGACAAGACCGCGCTGGCCGACGTAGCTGGTGGCGTCGTACATCCGCTGCCAGAGCTCGGAGGGTGGGTGGAGGGATATCGCAGCCGAGGAGCACATCGCAAAGGGCGCGGGCGTGGTTGTGCGCGGACTGGCCTGCACCGACGGCCTGAACGGCGGAGGCGAGGGATTCAGTTCCACCGACGCCGGAGACGCCCTCATCGGTGTGGATGACGATGACGCAGTCGTCATACGAGCCATCGAACAAGCTGATATTCGGGTCTTCGACGCGAAGATGGGTGGCTTGCACATCGGTGATCTTCATTGGGCGGGCACCTCCCCGGCGCTGATCATAGAGCGATTAGACAGTGTGCCAGGGATGGTGGGTGACCGTTCACCGTAAACCATCAGAACGAACACGAAAACAACCTGAAGAGCTGCCCCGCATGTTGCAACACCCCGCATCGGATCGTATGCTCGAGGCTCTTCCTGAACCTATGTCAACCTCTTTGGTCGAACCCGACGCAGCTACGCAACCTGCGATTGCGGGGATGCCGGCGTGGCTTGCCTACAGCCTGCTGACGATCGTGGTGTGGTGTGGGGTGCGTGGGGGCGGTGTCGAACATTGATCTGACGGATGCGGTGAAGCATCAACCACGCCGATTTCTGGGTGACGCCGATGCTACGGTGCATCTCGTAGCTGGACACCCCGTTCTTGCAAGCTCCAGCCATCCAGATAGTCATCATCCACTTATCCAGACCAAGCGGAGAATATTCGAATATCGTGCCAACCTTGATGCTGAAATTACTTCTTGCATCAGTAACACATCCAGATACGGCGCGTCTTGATAAAGAGTGCTTCTCCGAGCTACAACGGGGGCACAAAATCTAGCCACCAGGGAACGGAGATTGAGCGCGTACTGAAAAGCACGGTCAGGATCGCTGAAGCAGATGATTGCTTTTTGCAGTGTGAGGGGCTTCCATGACCTAAGGAACCTCTGTACAGGTATGCGTTTTAGCTGAGGTTCGAGCGGTTGTGCTTGGTTGGTGAGCTATTTGCGTCACACCGGGCTTTGCGTGCTGGTTGAGCAGTCAACCGGCTGATTTTAGGC
>JAABUW010001059.1_pt1 | contig 49072 bp, 60 predicted proteins | sample 5560081 | NCBI WGS metagenome assembly JAABUW01 (sample SAMN10711882, study PRJNA513363) | rock metagenome | isolation source: Antarctica rocks | place: Antarctica: Victoria Land, Knobhead sud | reverse complement strand
ACCCCCCCTCCCTGCCCCCACCCCCCAACCCCCTGCCCTCCCCTAAACCCCCTGCCTGCCCCCCCCCCCCCCCCCACCACACCTAACACTGCTAGACAAACAGCAGCAGCTCATGCCAAATTGACTCACTGAGCCATATCCGCTCTTGCTGAGGAACTCGGACACATCTTGAACGTTGCCCATGTCTGGGACTGCTCTTTGGCTTACCAAAGCCTTCACGCTCTTGCTTACGCCACTGGGCTGAGCTGAGATGCTAAAATGCCTCAGGTGGATGCGCTTGCTTGTCTTGTCATAGCTCAACAGCAACACTCTCTGCAGCATGAGGCACATGTTGACACACTGTTGGAAATGTTTGTACCTGGCTGAGTGCTGTCAGGACATCTTGATGTGTGACTCATCAGCAGGTCCATGCATGTACCTGGCTCATCATGAACATTGTTATCTGTTTTTGACTTTGTCCTTATGTTTGTTACAGCCATTGTTTGTTATCTAACCATCATTTTGTTTTTGATGTTTTTTTTAATTGTTGCTGTTACACGTAGACTGCTTGAGTGAGTGCTCTGATGAGTGACTCACAAACTTGACGCTCTGTCAGACCTGCACTGCGATCTGGACTTCACTCTGAGGTCTGAGTGCAGGCAGATCAGCTCGCCAGGGGCTAAAACACTATTCTATCTGCCATGTTGTTTCAAAAAAATACAGGCCGTGCTTTTGTGTGAGGGTCAGTGTGCTGCTGTCTACTCAGCAGCAACAAGTAGGCAGACAAGGTACATTGTAAGAAGCAGTAGATTCAGGCTGGTATGGCTGAGTTTGTGGCATGCAGGATGGCCAAATGTATACACTGCTTGCTTCTGATGTTTTTGACCAGGTTGTTGGCAATCCTGGCACATCTGTACAACCTAGTTGCTTGGCTGAAGATGTGAAGTCCTCCTCCTTGCAACACACATTGAGGCAAAGACTGTGTATACGGAAAGTGCTTTACCTTGCACTGCTTCAGGCTGGTGCTGTGCACGTTGATGGCTGGGAACAGGTTCTGGAACAAGGTGGTTGCCAGCTTCAAATGCTCTTCCCCGCCAAAGTTGTTCATCACTACCAAGGGGGCGTCCTGTATATTGAAGCAGGCTACTTAATGCCTTTGTTGTTTCTAGAATTTGTGTTTGCTGTGTTTCTTGTGTTGCTTTTTCCCAAAGTTGTTCATCACCACCAAGGGAGCGTCCTGCACATCAAAGCAAGCTACTTAGCTTCTCCACTGTCTTGAGAATCAACGTTTGCTGTGTTTGTTGTATTCCCTTTACTCTCTCAGTGATACTGCAACAGACTTTAGGGACGATGCTTTTGAGCTGATGCTGCGAAGATTGATGGGTGTTATCATGAATAGCGCATCTGCTTTGTCACAGGGCTGTTGCTGTACCTGCCTAGGGCTGTTGCTGTATCTGCCTAAAGCTGTTGCTGTACCTGCCTGGGGCTGTTGAACCTGTTTGCTTGCCTCGTGATGTGAAGCCACATGTTGCTGATAGCGCACAGATCAGCTCTATCCATCTGACTTTTGGGTTTGACTAAGTTTGACCCTAACACCATCACTGTTAAGCAGCAGTCAGCAATGCTGCCATCAGCAACGCTGGCATTCAACTGTATAACAGCAAGTCTGCTGTATGGTGTGTTTGCAAAGTCCTCACTGCCGCTTCCATAGAGCACAAAACTGGCCGCTTCTTTTTGCCCTGTAAAACTTCCATATGGCAGTGCATCTGCCGACCAGAGAGTGGCAAGCATGCAAACCTTTGCAGTATTGTTGCCAAAATACAACAGGTGTTCTTCTGCTGTTCTGACAGGAGAAGAAACAGGACCTGCCAGAGAATGTACCTGCCTACTCATAATCATTGCCAACAGACAAACACTTTTCTTTTCCTGGCAACAGGTCAGACAACCTACCTGCCCAGGGGATATTGAGCATGCAAGTCTTGCATTACATCTGCAACACCTTTGTGCCCTTCAAAAAAGCTGTTTTGAGTTTGACAGGAGCAGTTACCTGCCAAAGGGTGTCCGGCATGCGAGGCTTGTTCTGGACAGCTGTCACGTCCTTCATCAGGGAGTACTGGTGGATCTTCATTGTGATTGTGGGACCCTGCATGAAACCGCCATTGTTACCTTCACAAAGTTTGTTTTGTCAGTTACAGTTATTGGCTAAGTATTGGGTACTGTACTGATGCACCTTTGTGGTGATCGTGCAGCCCTGCGGCTGAAATGTGCTGTTAAGTTTACACAGGTTACACCATCATTGACAGTGACTGGCTACCATATTGGTGGATCTTGATTGTGATTGTGGGGCCCTGCATGAGACAGCCACTGTTACGGTTAAAGAGTGTACTTCATCAGTTATGGTAGTTGGCTACCACACTAAAGGATGTTCATTGTGATTGGGGCCCCCTGCACGAGACACATATTGTGACAATTACAGAAGCAGTGACTACAGTACATCTCTACACGTGTTTTCAACAAGCCATCCATTATACAGAGTAAGATCAGCAGCTGCCACAACTGCTGCCACAACTGCTGCCACATGCACTACTTCAACGTGCATGCATATGCAACTATGACCAGTGGCATCAGCTTTGCAACAAAATGCCCTTGCTTGATGCAGAATGTACAGGCAGAAAGTGCGAGTGACACCTGAAAATCAAAACCACGCACAATAGTATAGTGAAGACTTGCAAGGCAACACTGACGGGTAACAGGCAAGTCTGAAAGGCGATTCCAAAAGGCAGATTTGAAAGGCAACAGGCGATGGGAGCCTACTCTGGGTGCCTTGGCAATTCTGAGGTAGCATGCATTCTCTGTGGCAGTGAGTATGAGGAATTGCGTGACCCCCAAGGGACCGGCAATGTGCACAAAGTCCTTCAAAACATTCCTCTTGGATTCCTGTAAGCACAGCAGTCACACCGTAAGCTACACCGCAGGTCAAGGGGAGACGCAGAAGACAAAGCCTTTGGCACATTGATGTAGAGAAGCTTAAAGTGACCATGCATTTGCAGCTTGGGTTCTTCTTTTTCTTGGATCCAACTTTCCTTTGATCTTGGTCATCTGGTCAGGTCTGAAGAGATGGCAGGGGACAAAAACAGTGATAGCAGCAGCTGAGCGCTGCTTCTGAGTGATGCCGATGAATGCGTGGCAACACAGTCAGGAATACCGTATAATGCCGGGCAAGTACAGCAGCATCTACAAGCAGAGTGTGCTCAAGTGGGCCAAAGAGATCAGCAAGAGAAACATAATGTTAACACTGCTGTGACAGTCTAGTCACGTTTGCTGCTAGCAATGTAATCCAGCAGGCACAGCCAATATCCCTCAAAGGTGATGAACAGCTGCTCTGTTGCAGGATATGTTTTGCAACGATCTACGTTGGAGCAAGCACAGAAAATGGCAAATGGCCAATGGCGGTTCATGGAAAATTCAGCTTGATGCAGTGATGTAATCTCTGATCCAATCATACACAGTGGTGATGATTCATCCTTGGCAGAAACCAATGACAGCACAGCAGCATTCAGCAACACATGCACACTAGTACGTATGCATGTTTAAAACGCACACAGCATGCCAAACTGCACAGGTATTCATGCCTCACCCTGAGGTTTGTAGCAGTGTTGGGGGACATCATCTTCCTCAAGTCAGCCTCCAGGGCCTTCAGAATGAGCTGCACACAGCATGATGTAAAGTTTGCAAGCGCAGACTCTAACTGCATAATATAAATGGAACAAAAGCACAAGTGTCAGGCAAGGATTATTTCTGTCAAGCAGCTCACCCCATGCTTGCCTCTCCAGAATACGAAGGTCTTGGGGCCAGTGTTCTTGGCCTTGGCCGCCTCTTCTGACCCTGCTTGCTGCGTACGTTTCTTGACCTGCACGTCAGCTTAGCTTAACAGCGTTGCAGCGAGGCACTCGCAGTTTTCACGTCGGATTGACTGACAACTTGTGCACGGGTCGCTGTGGTTTCACGAAATTGGCAAGCATGCCGACAACAGCTGCCAAGTCCGATACTGTGCAGCGCGGAAAGCTTTACCCGTCGAGTTTTCGCCATGATAGGTGCACCTGCGTAGGCGGCCCAAACGACACCACTGAACTACCTTGTCTGCAGCACTATCGGATGCCTCGCTGACGCTCTGCGCGGCGTTGGTCGCTGAAGCTTGAATGTATACGATCACAGGCTCGCATGCGGCCGTGCGTCTGCCGTGCTTGCACCGTGCTCCGTGGCAAAGGGATTCTGGCTCGATAGGTTTTCTCTCGCGACGTTCAACATAGGAAACTGCAGGCGGCCGTTTCTCTTCAAGTTTTGGAACAGCAGCACATTTGCTGCCGGTACGTACATTCCCTTCTGGCACTGCTTTCATACTTATGCGTCTTGATCGGGCTGCATTCATGTTTGCTTGCATTCGACCCTAGGTGCTGCTGCTCAAATAAACGCTTCTTGACTGCTGACCGAAGTGTGTGTTGATACAGCTCACCGGGAGTCGAGTTGGCCTTTGAGCCGACGCGGAGTACTCCCCCTACACCACATAATGTTGATCTCCAAGAAGAACCGCCGTGAGGTCTACAAGTACCTGTTCAAAGGTACCATCCGGTCTTTTAGCATCTGTTTAAGCCCGCAGTTGTAAGCCTCCATCAGCTGTATAAAGCGTCGCGAATACCGTTGAAAAGATCTGTTCAATTGCAGAGGGTGTTCTTCAGGCAGAGAAGGACTTCAACTTGGCCAGCCACCCTGAGATCGAAGGCATCCCCAACCTGCAGGTATGATCAAATATGACTCTGCAGTCGTGTCAACTTCAGCAGTCAGTCATATCTTTGGTGCTCTGTGCCACTCACATGTACACAATGGGCCACTCACATGTGCACAATGCTTGGCAATGAAAACAATCAGCCATTCAAGGGGCTGTCCTGCCCCCTGTTGTTGACCTTTGTCAAAACAGCATGGTCTTTGAGCCTTGTTGGGTTAGCAGTGTCTGTTGAGCAGACATGTCAGTTAGGATTGAGTTTATAGAACATACCTGGCAATGAAAGCAGCTAACCATAATGGGGCTGTCCTGCCCCCTGTTGTTGACCTTTGTCATGACAGCATGGTTGTTGAGCCTTATCTGTTTTGGCACCATGATTGCTTGTGCTTTTCTAAGATTAGGCAGATGCTGTGAATCCCCACAGTTGGCAATGAAAGCATTCATCCAGTGAAGGGGCTGTCCTGCCTCCTGCTTGCTGATGTTTCTCAGAAGTACCTGGAAATTGAGCCATCTGTACTTCTGCAGTACCATTTGCTTGTTGCATTGATGTTGCATCTCTAGATTTTCAAAAGCTGTACGAAGTGTCAGGCTGTCTGGTCAGGTATTAATTTTGTATGTGCAGCAGCACAGTTGGCTATGAAAACATTAAACCATCTGGGGGCTGTCCTGCCCCCTTGCAATGACATCCATGTCATCAGATCATGGTTGTTGAGCCTGTACATACTAAGGGATTTGGTCTTCAAACAAAATTCCTACATATATATATATACAGATGTGAAATTTAGTGGCGAGGGTTATCTTATTGGTGCTGCTGTGCAGTAGCTGTTACACAGTTGGCAACTAGGGCTTTAGAGTGTAAAAGTGCAAACACACTTTCAATTCAAATCTGATACAGAGTGACAGTGAAAACAGCAAACCATTGAGGGCTGTCCTGCCCTTCACGCCACTGATCTCCATGCTGAGTTCATGGTTGTTGAGCCACTCTGCACCTCAATCCACCCAAAATAACGTGACGCAACATTCTGCTTTTCTCAGCTGCCTTGTCTCCTGCTGGTGACGTAGCTCCTCTTCTTGACGTAGTTTCTCTTCTTCTTCTTCTCAACTTGGTTCCTCTTCTTGACGTAGTTCCCCTTCTTGACATAGCCCCTCTCCTTGACGTAGTCCCTCTTCTTCTGCAGGTCATCAAGCTGATGCAGAGCTTCAAGTCACGTGAGCTGGTGACTGAGCTATTCGCCTGGAGGCAGTACTACTGGTTCCTGACAGACGAGGGCATTGAGTACCTACGTGTGTACTTGAACCTGCCCAGTGAGATCGTGCCAGCCACCCTGAAGAAGAGCACCAGGCCTCTTGAGAAGGATGGCGGCAGACCCCCCAGGAGGGACTACGGGGACAGACCCCCCCGCCGTGAGGGTGGCTTCGGTGGTGACCGCAGGTGAGTCATGATCATGTGCTTTGTTTGTCTGTCTGTATGTGTTTGTTTATTGCAGAAATGCTTTGGCGTCTTGCTGTTGTACCTAATATTTTCAACTGTCTGTACCCATGTATGTATGTGCCTCAGCATGCAAGCCTGCAAGCGACAGAAACAGCAACCGTGCACTTTCAGCTGCACAGTAGTCGTGTTTGTGTTGTGGGCAATGAAAATAGCAAACCAGCTGGGGGCTGTCCTGCCCTCTACCAATCAGAGCAACTCTCTGACAATCTGGTCGTTGAGCCTTCGCCTTGCACCGCTTGCAGCCTGTTCATGTATCGTTTTGGCATTTACTGTTGTACTTTGGTATGTTTGACATCATTGTGGACATCAGCAGAAGTGTATGTCAGCTGTCATGTTTGGCAGCAGCGTTGGGGTGCATGCATGATTGCAATCATGTCCCACCCCCCCCCCCTCAGCATGCTGTCGTGCGTTCTTCAGCATGCTGTCGTGCTAGAGACACATATATATGTATATGTTAGCTCTGTACCTCGTGAGTGCTGCTCCTGCTGCATATTATATGCATTAGCTCTTTCATGTCTTGAGCTACGCAAATGACTCATTGCAGGGAGGGTGGCGGATACCGTGAGGGCTATAGAGGGGCCCCCCCTGGCGGTGGAGGAGGCTTTGGCCGTGGTGGTGGCGGTGGTGGTGACAAGGTATGCTTCCCTGTCTTCTTGTCTGACACACAGGCTGTATCAAGACCTTTCCTGCCCTTCTCACTTCTAACTTTTCACACCGCTACATTTGTAACCAGGGTGTCATGGCTTGCTGACAACGCACTTGCTGAACCCTGTCTCTTGCGTAGGCATGTGACTTGACACGCATCTCTCCTCTTTTCCTTAGGACTCTGTATGTCAGCAAGCACATCAAACCAGCTTGAGGAAGCTCAGCAGTAGACCTTTTTCACTCTCGTCCAGAATTTAGTTGTTAGCTTTGTGCGTCCAAGCACAGTGCAGAGCCAGATATGCTAGCATAGGTTCAGCAGCAAATTGTCAGTAGGATTTTGGTAGCAGCATTCAGTGTATTATGATCTGGCACTGACAGCATCAAACCTGAGGGCTGTCCTGCCCTTCATTCCTCTGACACTATGTGATGAAGCTGTGGTTGTTGAGCCTCATCATTGTTATTGGTATCCTAGTCAGTCCTGGCGACTGACTAGGGTAACAACAAGAATGACGAGGTTCTGGATCTTTTCCTCAGTGGTGTGGCAATGAAAGCAACAAACCTCAAGAGGGCTGTCCTGCCCTTCATTCCTCTGACTCTATATGCAGAGGTTGTGGTTGTTGAGCCTCATTGATCCGGTTGTAGTCATAAACAGTCCTGTTTTGCTGAGTCGTTGAGCGTCTTTTTCTCACTGGTCTGGCAATGAAAGCATCAAACCTCAAGAGGGCTGTCCTGCCCTTCATCCTTCTGACTCCATATGCTGAGGCTATGGTTGTTGAGCCTGACTCACCTGATTGTCTAGTGTAGTGTAGGTCAGTGTAATGTATTGTGTGATCCTCCGTTTTGTCAGTGGTGCTCTTGTCTATTCTGCTCAGTGGTTTGGCATCGAAAGCAACAATTTCAATAGGGCTTCCCTGCTCCCCTGATGTCTACACCTCCATGCTAAAGTCATGGTTGACAGGCTTCATTAATTTGGTGGCATGCATATGTTGCTTTGCTGAGCTGAGGAAGTTTGGACCGCAGCTATGCAGAGCACTATGGGCGTACCATCCAATCAAAGCTCCTCTTCTTCGTGGTGTGTGTATCTATTGCGCCAACTAGGGTACGGCAGTGAATGCAATGCTACATGAGTGCTGTCATCAGCACTGTACCATTTTGGATCCACCACAGTGCTGACAGTGCTAATAAGCGACTTGTGGCCAGGCAGTGCTTTTAGGTAGCATACTAGGCAACACAAATGGTGAAAGCCGTGACACAGTGCCCTTATGTCATTACATGTGATCACAGATGACGACATGAGGGACACTGCACTTAGCAATGTGTCATGGCTTTCACTGTTCTTGTTGTCTACTATGCTTCCCAGGCACTATTTGGTGACGAATCACTTGTTGGGATCCCACTTTGTGTAGGATGGGAATGTTCACAGTGCTGTGTTTTGCTCTGTTTGGTTTGGTAATTGCTCTCCACTGATTGATCTTCCAAGTTTGTAGAGCTGCCCTGTCCTTCTTTCTTGACATCATTATGGGTCTTAACATCATTATGGTTCTTGACGTGAATTGCCCTGACTCCCTGACTCGTGATTGATCCCATCACACTGTTTCTTGGCAATGATAGCAACAAAGCGCATGAGGGCTGTCCTGCCTTTCATTTCTCTGACATCCTGCTGATGCCACGCTTGTTGAGCCTTCCCACATCATCAGCCCTACCTCATCACTGTGTTGTGTTGCAACAGCATGTTTCTCACTTCATGCTCCATGCTAGTGCTCTACAACCTGCACAGTAGCTTCAGGTCACGCCAGCTGTTCCAACAGTACATTCAGTATGAATGACACTCAGCAAGAGGTGGATGAACTCTTTCAACTCTGGTCAGCCAAAGTTGCATCCGTTCATCCAGGTCTTCCTGATCTTAATTTGGCTGTCGTTTGTAGCTGCCTTTTGTTGTTCATCAAGTGCCTGACGCATGTATCTAGCTCATCAAAGTATTCTAATCATTACCGTAGTACTTTTAATGTTAGTCGGATTTTATATAGGGTTGCGCCTTTGTCCGGCCGTCATTACCATGTATTTACGGTTTGTAACGTCATGTAATGACGGTTGGGCAAAAAATAATTCATTTATCTTTTCACCAACATGAAAAGCACTATGTGACAATACTCTTGTACTGCAGGCTGGTGCTCCAGGAGGTTACCGCCCTGAGTTTGGTGGTGGAGGAGGCGGTGGCGGCTTTGGCCGTGGCGGTGGCGGCGGTGGAGACCAGTAGACTTCATGCAGTAGCACTCTGACATAGCTTGCTGGCAGTATAGCTTGCTGAGCCAGGCTTGCAGCGATGTTATTGCATTTGAATGAAGCTACTGGTCCTGTAACAATAATTAAAGGTTTCATGATGGTTACTGGTGCTTTGCATATGTAGCGCTTTTACGTCACGATCAAATTATATATTTGTTTAACTGACTACTATTGCTTGTTGATCATGCACCACCCTCACATCAGGATGAGCTCTCACATCATGATCTACATGTTATATTGTATGGACGACAATGGCCTCGGCCAATCCTAAGCACCTTGCTGCTGACATGTACAGCTCTATGCAAGACTTCTAATGCAGATTGTACTTTCTGTGTGCTGAGGCAATGTTGTGACTCAAGCTACATGGCATGCATGACCTGTCTGATACCGTATTAAGCTGCCTTGGCTGACGTAGCGATGTCATAATCCGACGGGCATGAATAGAAGAGGTGATCACGTACACTCAAGCAATGATGTGGAGGTTTGTTATAAGAGGGTGTAATGAAAGCAGAGATGATGCAAGAGCACGGTGCCAGTGTGTCAAGAAGCTAAATTCCCACTCGTGTACAGGCGCTAATTGTGTACTACACGCGTGCTGTAATCATGTCACATTGCATGAACGGCTTCATACAATCTCCCCATCGACCCTCATGCACTGCCTTTAGCAGCGCTGCTGGAGCCCTGCATTTGCTAGCGCATGCATGTGACATGAGAGAAGATGCTAAGTGTACAGCCTGGGTACAGGAATGTCAGGTATCATCCGCTGTGACATCCATGCATTCAACAAGGCCTCATTGGGGTTGTGCACCTTCCCAGAGCTGTCATCTCATGGAAGATCTTGCCTCGTCCCAAGGAAGTATAGCCGCTAGTGTTACGAGTGAGCTCAAAGAAAAGTTCGCTGTGGTGTGACCATGCGCAGTGTTCTTCAGTGAGGGCACAGCAGCAGTCAACTTCAACTCGTAACAGTCAAACAATTTTGCAAGGTACACATTCCTTGACTAGTTTTGCACAATAGGCTGTTTGACTGCAGGCCTTCTGGACATACAGGATCAAGTCTGTAGTGACGTTGCAACATTGAACATATGTTGCCATAGTACCATGCCCCAAGCGGAATGCACCACTCCTTACGTCTTGGCTAATCTGCCTTTCAGGTTTGGTTGCGAGTCATCTCCTGCTGTTAACACAAAAGACCGACGTGGTCTGTGCATGACTGAACCTGTTGATGGATTGCATACTACGAATTAAGGGCTTGGCGTAAGTCTCAAGTTGTGCGATGATGAAACTGTATTGTCGTAGTCAACTGTTTGACCTCGTTGAATTTGTATTACCTCTGCTTTGCTCCCTGACCTGTCATCGTATTCAAACTTGCCGTTTGGGACGTGAAATGCTGTCTAAAACCAACCATCTGGGCGCTTGCTCCACTGCGAAAGCTTGCGCTGTCTTTGCGTAGTTCTCTTGGCTTATCTTGTCTGGCTCACAGTAATTCTCACAACGTCACATGACATGCAGCTGTTGACCGTATTGTGAGACAGAACGCAGCTCAAGCCTGCATAGAGGCGGTCGCTCACCCCCTGTCCACGTCATGGAGGGCGGTAAAGAAAACACTCAGCCTGGTCAAGAGTCGGGGCTGGCACGGATGTTCAGAGAGGGCAACAAGGCCATCGGGACGCACAAGTACAGATCTTTGGTTGTTGCCGGCAATACATTTGTTAGCATTGCGGTGCTCAGCAGGGCATGATTTTAGTCTGTGCAAGCAGGACCAGCGATCTTTTCAAACAGCTGGAGTCCAGAAGTCTAACAGAAGATGAACAGACTATCATACAACAGCGTGTAAGAGCAACCCTGCTGTATTGATATGAACGATTGTGCTTCTGCTTTTAGTACAGTACCTCGATCGTTGAACATCTGCGAAGCTCTGCTGCCCCTGTGCTGCAGCTCGACTTGCAAAGGAAAATGCTGCTGGCATACGAAACAAGAGAGAAAGCTCGAAAGGTGACTAGCTTCACACCCCACCACTAATGCTGTTTGTCACAGCATCTTGCCAGCTCTCTTGTCTCCGCATTTGCCACCACATCCAGTCATTTGCAATGCTTTGCTCTCTTCCAACGCGACATGCTGAAGCTGGTTGTGGTGCAACAGATCCAGGACTTGCAGCAAGTCTGCCCAGAGCTGACAGAAGAAGAGGCAGAGAGAGCCTTGGAGCTTTGCAATGGCAGGTAATGATGCTATAGCCCACAATTTATACATTATATTATATTCAGTCATGATAGGCACATTGTACAAGCCTACCCTGATGATTGCCAGCATAGATTTACAAGTCCTGCTGAGGCTTGGGCCCTACCCCATGAGGGGTCATCAGCTCTTGTGATGCCATAGCCAACAAATTCCTGAACAACAGTGTGACGCTAGTTCAAGTGTCTAGCAGCCTCAGCAGCACCTCCTGAGGTCTCCGCTGTTGCTCCATAAAGGCAACAGCAACGCATAAGTTAAGCAGCTAGGAGCTCATGGCATGGACAGAAGCTTGCACCCTGCTGCTTGCTTAGTACAGCTCCCACAACATGCCGATCATTCACTCTTTCATGTGCACATACATGCATTCATTTGCATGTTCATGCGTGCATCTCACATTCAAGCATCCATTCGCAGGTCATGAAACTATTTACACATTCACGCATGCCTAGAGCTTCAGAACAAGCACCTCTGAGGACACTCCTCTTGCAAAATGTCTTTCAGAAGCAGAATGATGCCATGTGCAGCTCTCATGCCTGGCAAGGACATGCATGTTGTCTGCAATTGCCTTATCCAAACAGTGGACTCAAGCTCTGTCTCTGCCTTGTGCCAATCATAGTCACCACTTATTACTGTGCACCAAGCCGCGCAGCAGCAGCAGTTGCTCTAGGCAGACTGCCATTTGCTAGGGCCATAGCATGTCTGATCTTTTCTTGCAGGCAGAAGAAGGCTCTGAAAGGCTCCATGTTGAACAGGCTATGGGTTCACCTCATTGCAGAGTGCACAATGCTCATACTGCTGCTGTATGTGATGCACACAAGGCATTGCCACTCAGAAGATCATGTAGTCACCTGCCGGTGTTCATTACACACTGCCAAATACGCATTCCAAACTTTACTTGTTGCAGTCACCATGTCAGATGACTCATCAGTGCGCATGATGCAGCAGGGCGGAGATTCAAAAATGTTGCATCAGTAGGCTTCATAAAATTGCACAGAGCAGGATGCTGTGGAGAGACAAGACTTGCCCTGCACATACCCAGCTCATCATGAGGCGATGACATTATGGGTGCTCATCATGAAGCAATGACATTATGGGTGCTCATGAGGCAATAACATTATGGTTGCTCATCATGAGGCAACAACATCATAAATGCTCATCATGAGGTAGTAATATGATGAATGCTCATGCAGGGAGGATGTAGCTGCTGGCCAGATTGTGTCAGATTCTGCTTTCAGGAGAAGGCTGCAGCCCCCTTCTGCTGCCCCTGTGCCTCGCACGGGTAACCCCACCACTCACGCCTGTCTGTGCATGTGTTTGTCTGTGTATGTGTCTGTGCATGCGTCTGTGTATCTACTGATGCCTCCATCTGAGCTTTGGTTGGTGCCTTTGCACACTCAGCCAGCAGCCTGCATCATGTCTCAACCTTGTCACTCTCGCACATGCGCATGCTCAGACAGGCCACAGTCTGTATCTCGTTTCAACCTTGTCACCTCGCACATGCGCATGCCCAGACAGGCTGCAGTCTGTATCAGGCCTGCTGCGCTTGCAGCATAAGCAATGGTGCTTGCCCCATCACGAGATACGAGTCTTGCATTGCCACTACTCAGCCAAACTGTCTGTGTTAGACAGCATGTGGGTGATGGGGATGCATCTGCAGCAGCTTTGGACTCTGCTTGCATGTTTAGGCTTGTCAACACGCTTTTTGTTTTGTCATGATAGGCCTATGGTACATGGTTGCCGGCATGAAATTACATTCCTGCCGAGGCTAGGCCGTACCCTGTGAGGGGGCATTGGCTCTTGTGATTTAGGCTTGTCAACAATGCACGGCAGGCACTTTGACAGAAACAGCGTTGCATACTTAGGCCTATCAGCAATGCGCAACAGGCCATGCAACAGGATTACTGATGATAGTGTCACATGTCACATGAGAATGGGCAGTCCGGTATAATACTTGCTTTGTCATCAAATTGACGCCGAAAGGTGTAGTTATCTTCTTCTTTTCTTTGTCTAACATGAGACTGGATGGGCCTGCAGGAGGCACCACAAGAAAGTCAGCAACGTGGAACGCCAAGCCTTCTGGCAGGAGGCCAAAGCAAGTGGATGCAACTTCTCTGAACAGCTCTGTGAGTCCTCTTGAAGCCTCTTCATCACTTGCTTAGGTTTGTCTAGGGTTGAGTCTGAACCTTGAAATTTACACAACAAGGTCCAGCAAAGCCTAAGCGTGTGTGCAATATCCTGCGTCCTCTGAAGCATAAGATTTCTGAGTAGTCCTAAGGCTCATGATGAGTAGGCTCAGAGTTTAGACTAACCCTAGATCTTATAATCTTGCACGTTGTTTGGCAGGATGCCCAAGAAAGTAGGCATTGCGCGTAGAGACCTCTGTTAGTGCTTGTTCATTTGCAGAACCAATATAGACCAGGATAGGGCTGTTGTGATCATAGGAGTTGTAGAGCCCATGTCTGCATCGCATACATCAGCTATGTCAGCTGCGCTTTTATCTGGAGTTTCACACACGGTTTCATGCTTTAGCATGGGGCACTCTAATCGGCCATTTGTATGCCTCTCCGCAGGCAGCTGTCTGGTACACTGTACTGCCATGCTGGCCAGATTGACATTAGATTTCCGGCTTTGGCTTTTGTGGTTTGTTGGCGTGTGTCGAGTCTCAAATGTGGGCCTGTGTTGCTGTCACACTGACTGACATCATCATGCAAGTAGTTCACAAGGCTGTCTTGCTTTGCAGGTGTTTGTGGGCGCCTTCAGAGGAGGCAAAAGAGGCGGCAGTCGCACGGCACATCTTCACGCAGCAGCTGCAGATGCAGCTTCTGCAGATGCAGCTTCATCAGAAGCTGACCTGCCTGTCACGACGTGGCGCACATCCCGGCCGCGTTCCCGCCAGAAGGCTGACCACCCTGCAGATAAGGCGGCAAGCTCCCGCCAAAACGCTGCTCAGACTCAAGTCCAGCCTGAGCACAAAGGCAACCAAGAGCAACAGCAGGAAGAAGAGGAAGGCAGTCAGGCAGAGCAGATCGGGGACGAAGAAGCAGAGGAGAAGGAAGAAGAGGAAGAGGAGGAGGAAGAAGAGGATGATCACATTGAGGAAGACGAAGAGGCTGATGCTGCTGCTGCAGCGCCCATGCATGCTGAGGAATCTGGGGAGCTGATGTTTGAGGCTGATGTGGTGGATGCTCTTGCAAACCTGCCCAGCAGCCAGCCTCTAGAGTAAGTCACTAAACTTTACCGTCATATGCGCGTAAGAGTCAGTATCATCTCAAACTTGCAATTTAGCTTGCACACCTGCCCAGCAACCAGCCCCTAGGGAAATGTACTAGATTTAACTGTCATATGCATGTAAGAGTCAGTATCATCTCAGACTTGCACTTTGGCTTGCACACCTGCCCAGCAGCCAGCCTCTAGGGTAATACATTACGTCTTATCGTTATGCAGTATCGTCTCACAGTGCTTGCTTGCAAATCTGCCCAGCAGGCAGCCTCTAGGGTAACACATTACGCCTTGCAGTCATGTGCACTTGGGAGGCATGGTCATTGCACAATGCTTGCTTGTACAGTGCTCAGCAGGCAGTCTCTAGGGTCACTCAGTACATCCTGGAGTTATATGCACATAAGAAGCATAGTCACCCCACAGTCATTGCCTCCAAATTGTGCAAGGAATTGCTTTGCTGGAAAGCTCATTTGCAAGAGACCAGTGCACACTGCCTATGCACATGACGCCATGTGGTCTGACCATCGTGTGCTGTGCTGCAGATTGGAGCCCCACAGCAGCAGTGCGCCCACCAACCTGGCCATCATGTGATGTGGTCTAACCATTATGTGATGTGATTTGACCATCATGTGCTGTGGTCTGACCAACATGTGCTGTGATCTGACCATCATGTGCTGTGCTGCAGATTGGAGCCTCACAGTAACACCGAGCTGGCCATTGCCACAGGGGTGCATCTCCCTCTGAAGGCGCCTGGGCCGACAGCAGATGCTGTAAGGAGCACCCCCTTGTCACCAAACACAGGTATGCTCTCACGCCAAGGTCAGAACCCAGGAACTGCATACCAGGCATTACAAACTAGGAGTCACAAACCAGGAATCACCAACCAGGATTCAGAGCTCGAGAAACCAGCATGTTTCACGCTTGCCAAGGTTGTTTCCAGTGTTGCATGTGTGAAGCCATAACTGACTCGTGCATTGAGCATATTGCATTGTGGCTTGCATGTTGTGCCTTAGTCATGGTGAGTGGGGGTTTGCATGTGCTGCTAGTCATGGCGGGTGGCAAACCGGTGCCTTAGTCATGGTGGATGGCAATGTGATGGAGATGACTTGGGATGCACAGGGCGGGACTCTCAAGATGAATCCTTGAATTGCAGATTGTTCTTGACGTCTCAGCATCTGGCTTGCATGGAAACTCCTTGTTCATGCTGCCTGCAGCAGCAAGCCTTGTATATGTAGCCTTAGTCATGGTGGTTGCATCAGGAATGCTTGTACATGTAGCCTTAGTCATGGTGGCTGCATCGGGAACCCCTGTGTGTGTAGAAGCATTCATGATGGCTGCATCAGGAACCCTTGCATAGCCACAGTCAGGGTGCCTGCATCAACAAGCTGTCTTTTTATAGCCTCGGGCACACTCCCTGCAACAGGAAGTGCTTTGTATGCTGCCTTAGTCGCAATCCTTGCATCAGAGTCTACTGTGTATGCTGCCTTGGGCACACTCCCTGCAACAGGAGGTGCTGTGTATGCTGCCTTAGTCTCGATCCTTGCATCAGAGTCTACTGTGTATGCAGCTTTGTCCAGTGCTGTGCATGCATGTTTTAAAAGGCACGTTCAACAGCACTTCTCCTACTGCGCGTACAGTGTTCTGACCCCCACAACAGGAAGTCATATGTTGAGCCGTCCAGAACTGTACACACCTGACCTCAGGAACAGACACATGTTGAAGGACCAACAGAATGACCGAACAGCGTACAACTGAAAGAGTGAATGGACAGATGAATAAATGAAAGCATAGACAAATGACTTATTGACTGAATGAACAAGTGAATGCATGATGACAGGTGTGAGACAGAGCAGAAGGCTAGCAGCGCTTGCAGAGGCCCCATCTCACAGCCCCTCTGATACTCATGCTGCCCAGCAGCAGGGAACAGCCCCCCAGCAGCAGGGAATGGCCCCTGATCAGCAGGGAAGGGTCTCTCATCAGCAGGGAACGGCCCCTCATCAGCAGGGAACGGCCCCCCAGCAGCAGGAGAGGGCTCCTCAGCAAGCAGGGCAGCCAGGCGCACCACAGTCTGCAGCGCTGTTGCAGGCATCCACTTTGGAGGCCAGCGCAAACGTGCTGAAAGGCCTGGTAAGGGTTTCGACTGCACACCATGTTGCTCAGGGTTTACAGTGTACTTGCAAAACCCTGAGCTTACACCACGCTCCTCTAGATCCTAAAGGCATCAACCCCCAAGAGCACATCATTCCATATCATGCTCAGAGAGACATGTTTGGCTACCGGCTTGATTGGGTCTCCAGAATTTGTCTGTGGGTGCATGCAGACTGTGACAGTTCCTGCGTGAAATGTTTGCCCTGTCAGCAAGATGTCCACATCATGTTTCAAAAGACATATTTGGCTACCAGCTTGCATGGGTCTCCAGAATCTGTCTGTGTGTGCGTGCAGACTGTGGCAACAGGAGTGAAGTTCCTGAGCAAAATGCAGGCTGAGGCCATGCAAGGGACCCTGGACGCCCTGCAGGTCTGTCCCCACCCCACCCCTTTCTGACCCATACCCATGCTCTTTATTAATCTATGCTGTCTGTCCAAACCCTGGTTCTTTACCCAAGCCAATCAGACCAGGCCAATCTGATCAAATCCTTGCTGTCTGTCCAAACCCTGGCTCTCTACCCAAGCTAATTTGACCAAACCTTGGCTGTTTACCCAGGCCCATTTGACCAAACCCTTGCTCTTTTTGAAAACCCTGGCTCTTTACTGAAGCCATTCTGACCAAACCCTTGGCCTTCACCAAAACCCTTACTCTTCACCTCAGCCTTTGTTGATCCTGCTCATCAAGAAAGCCAGTGCATACACAGTATACACACCCCTGTGACACCCCCCCCCCCCCCCCATATAACGTGCCCCCTTGTGACATGGCCCCCTGTAACGTGACCCCCAACATTAACTTGAAGGCAGATGCAGCCCTTTCGCCGTCAGCTGGTGCCTGTCTGTGTCACACATATGTACCTGAAGCATGCATACAGCATATACTTGTAGTAGAGCAATCTAATATGTAACGCCGGGTTGCATCACCCACTCGTAGTGTCTATTGTAGGGAAGGGGAAGGTAGGTCTGCATGTGTGCCTGCCTTGCTTGTTGGCTACAAAGTTGACACAGGCATTTTTTGACTTTTTGTACATCAATCCCCTAGGGACAGCCCCAATGGAGGAGACGTGTTTAGCAATCAATGAATAGATGGGCATTTGTGACTGCCCTGTCTGTTCTTAGTGTACAAGGCAGATAGTGCAGGTGCAATCAGCAAATGAGATCAGCAATCTTACTAAGCAGCGACCACACAGGTCTTGGATATGTATTCTGACAAGAGAGACCTGCCTTCAGGGTCTAGATTCTGTCAAGGCAGATCTGCTCAGGGCACAGCTGTTTGGCAGCAGCACAGCGTCACACCACCAGGCTGTGTCTCAAGCACCACAGCTCCCACCAGCCCCATCAGGGCTGGCGCCAAACTCAGAACTGCCCTCAGCTGATTTGCACAGCCCTTCAGCTGAGCTAGACAGCCCTTCAGCTGACCCTCAACTGCCCCAGCATGAGTCACAGCAGACGCTGCCTGAGAAGGGAACAGCTGGTAGTACAATAATCACATCCAAGGTGCCTAAACAAGCAAGTTCTGGTGGGGATGATCTCCAGCAGCCATCCCGATCTTCATCCCCAGGTGCTAGGGCAAGCTTTCCCGGGCTGGCAGCTGGTGGTACACAGAGCAAGAAGAGGAAGGCCGACAAGGCTGATGTCACTGTAGAAGGTGACACAGCAGCTGCTATGGAAGCTGAGCATGCTGAGTCAGCACAGCAGGCTGAGCAGGAGCGTGCTTTGCCCAAGCGAGCTGCAGTCAGATCAGGCGGTGGCGCGAAGAAGAAGCAAGGCACGCTGCAAGCTGCGTTTGCAAAGGCCAAGGTAGGGTACATTACATTTCAGTACGCAGCCTGACACAACAAAAAGCATGTCAGCGTTTTGACCCACCGTAACATTTGAATAGTACAATTGACTTTTGTTGCTTTTGTTCTTTTCATTATGCGTAAGTGATTGATCACTATTGTTCTCTGAAAAACACAAGGACAGGCAGAATACCGGCAAAGATGTTCTTGTCAGGGTAGAGATTGTGAGTGTAGCTCACCAGGACATGGGCCTTCAAGCAAAAGCTTGGTGCAGAATGCAGCAGAATGGATGATTGATTTCACAGGGCATGTCATAACGTCCGCCATGCAATCATTGGTCATGTCGCTCTTGCTGCAATACGCTGATTGTTGAGAACTCTCGGAAATCAGGGTTGGAAGCCAAATGCCTACATGCTCGTTAGACTGCGTTTGACCTGGGTGTGACCATTTGCCTGAGGTCACATGCAAAGTAGTGCAATCCTTGTGATTAAGGACTGCTCATTATCTGCGACTTGTCCTGCACCTACCTAGCTCATCATGAGCTGGAAATCGTCTTATTTACTATGATTGTCTGTAGGATGCTGGCTCACAGCGCTTGAGCAGTATTGAAGCTCATCAGAGGAAGAAGAGAAGCACTAAAGCCACAGCAGTGTCCAATCAGGACACAGAATCATTGCCTAATCAGGCCACAGATCTGTCGCCAGAACAGGCTACTGAGGATGAGGAGAAGAAGAGGAGTGCAGAGGCAGTGCCTGACCAGGCCACAGCATCTGAGCAGCCGAAGAAGAGGGGTAGGACCATTAGGGCCAGGAGGTCGCCTGATCAGGACATGGTGGATGCTGTCATCAGCGATGCAGAGACAGAAGAAGAGGATGAGGCATCTGATACAGACTTTGTGGCTGTCGCAAAGGGCAGCAGAAAGGTGTGTCAAGCAAGATTGGCGCCAAAAATGCCAAACATAATGTTGCATATGCTATGAAGCACAATTGCATGCAACACACCGCAATCAACACCAAGAGTGTGGGACAGATCAACTCTTGATGATTACGTATATATATACGTGATTCCGTATAATTGTGTCACATGCGCATTCATTCATTCATGCATGCATTAAGTTTTTTGTTCATTTGTTTGTCTCATGATCATTCTTGCATTTCAGTAAATGCATGGCTTTGCCTGCGGTCATGTACAGTCATGCATATGCCTTGGTCCATGGTGCTGAATGCCAGCAAATTGGGTCAAGTTTGAAACAGCATCTGTCAGTAGCCATTACTTGCCCTGGGCAGCCCGGTATAATACTCGGCTTCTTATCAAATTGACGCCAAAAGGCGAAGTCTTGTCTTTTCTTTCGTTACTTGCATTACAGACTGCAGAGCTGCAGCGCCTCACGTTTTGTGTCGTGTATGCAGAGGGTCAGGGCTGCTGCAAAAAGCCCCACAAAGAAGCAGAAGAGTAGAGCACGCCCTCAGCCCCAGTCCTCAGCTCCGGCCTCCCCTCCCAGCAGCAACGCAGCAAAGAAAGCGAAGAGCGCCGAGCTGGTCAGCCCTGGAAGCGCTCCGGGCTCTTCTTCTTCGCCCAGTGATGCAGTCAAGCAGCGGCGCTCAAGGCGGCCATCAGTGGTGAGATTTCTTGTTTAGGGTCTAGCTGATGACTTGTTTAGGGTTTACATGATGGCTTGTTTAGGGTTTACATGATGACTTGTTTAGGGTTTTCGAGATGACCTGATCATTTATATCATGCCAATGTGTGGCTGGCTTGGTCTACCACCTATATACCTCAACCCTCAGCTCTAAATATAGACTTGCTACATTCACATCATGCATGGTACCTCTTATCAAGCAGTACCGCACAGAGAAGTGCAGTACACCTCACCCCCATGCATCTCTTGAGGGCGTGTGCAGGTGTATCTCAAGCTGTGTTTATGCACTTATGCTTTGCTGTATGTGTGTCTGTGTCTGTGTTTATAGACAATGCCATGTGCAGATGCATTGATGGAAAAAGGCGTGCTTCTGTGCTTGCGCAAGCGCAACATGTAGAAGCTTTGACTTGATTTCACCATTTGGATGTGGCCAGAGCATAGAGTGCAGAGAAGAGGAAAGGGCTCTCACTTTTTGTGATAAGTGCAGCATAAGACCTGAGCTTTTCACAAACGAATGCTGCTTTCTGTCCTGGTAATTGCATATACTCATCAGCAAACAGCGGTAGTAAAGCACAGTTGCATGAGCAGTTGTGCATGCTTGCAGGTTGCAAGACTAGCTGAGGAGGAAGCTGAGCAAGCAGCTGCTGTTGCAGCAGCAGCAGCAGCAGCTTCTCCCCTGAAGCAGGTGTGCTTTGATGCTGAACCCCCAACACAGCTTCTATGACTTGCTGGCAACTCAGTCACAACCAGACACACATGATGTGCTCTTGAATTTGGGTCAATCTTGAGTCGATTTCTCCTGACTAAACCTGCCCCGAAGCCCCCCAAAAGCCCCCTTACCAGGATCATGAGCTCACATGTTACAGAGACTCTCCAGGCAACAATATCTGTCTCTACTGATAGGAACTGCTTCAGACATCATCAGCTTGTGATTGTAGAAGGGCCTTTTGTTATTCTGCTGTACGCATGGGCATGCTACTCAAACCCCAAACCACTCTGATCCTGGATGCTCAAAACCCACTTAAAACCCTAACACTAGTCATGTATGCATCATCTGCTGCGATGTGAACATGACTTCATATGCAGAATAAGGGCAATGGGGAGGGCAGAAGGGCCAAGGCAGGGTCAAAGGCCCAGGGCTTTTCAGCCATTGCCAGATCAGGCCACACCAACAGAGGCCGAGTGAAGCAGAAGAGTCACAAGGCTGCCAACATTTTGGAAGTGGGCTCTGTCAGGTCAGATGCGTTCTTCTTCTGCCATGCCATGTCTGTGCATCTGTGTGAAGCAGCAGAGTCCACACCATGCTGATGCTTCTTGTCAGAAGCAGAACGCTCTTCTTCTTCCAACATCGCTTGCATGTCTCTATGCTCCTGCTGATTGATGCTCTTCTTTTTCTCCAAACAGTGCTTGAACGCCTCCGTGCTCCTCATTATCACTATTCTTCTTCCTCCTCTTCTTCCATCACTGCTTGCATGCTTGCTCAAAGTCATGCTCTGAACATGACATTCAAAACTTACTTCTGGGGATACCCCCGTTTCTTGCTGTTTCGATTTTTGAAAAAGGCAGAAGAACGGTCTGGAGTAGGTGATGTCCACTGTTTGACTTGAAACCCTACAAACCAATGAACCCTAACACAAGCGCAATGTTTGCCCATACACCTCAAACATGCCAAGGTCCTGCCAGCTGGCTCTATTGGCTTTGCCCTTGTTCAGCTTTTTCTTCGTGTGTCATGCAGTGCTGTTTATGCTTCCGGTCTTGCTCTTCCTCATGTGTCATGCATCGCGATGTGTGCTCCCAGTCTTGCTCTTCTTCATGTGTCATGCTTTGCGGTGTGTGCTCCCAGTCTTGCTCTTCTTCATGTGTCATGCAATGCTGTTTGTGCTCCCACTCTCGCTCTTCTTCATGTGTCATGCATTGCGCTGCGTGCTCCCACTCTGGCTCTTCTTCACGTGTCATGTATTGCGGTATGTGCTCCAAGTCTTGCTCTTTGCATAGCCTCATCACTTGAGCCTGGCAAGATCTCCCCAAACCAGATGGGATCAGTCAGCTGATCTGACACACTGTGTTGTGTGCAGGGCAGAGAAGGGTTGGTACAACAGTGGGTACATTTTCCCAGAGGGCTTCAAATCTCAGCTGCCCTTCAGGTTTGCCTTTCACCCTGCCCTTCACATTGCCTTTTGTGCCGTAAGTATACTTTGCAGGTTGGCCATGTGTTCTGCCCTCTGACTTACCCATCGTTTGCCATTGCTTCCCTTTGTGTACCTGTCCTGCCTATCAGACAAGACGTGTTTGCCCTTCAGATGTCTTTCATGTGTCCTGCCCTTCGTGTTGCCTTCTGTCTGGCAAAGCTGCTCTTTGTAGACCTGGCTAGCCCACAGTGTGTAGCATGCTTGCTGCACAGCTTAAGTGCTTTTGTGGCCTGAATGCTTCATGCACATGCTGCATATCCAGAAGATCAAGGTCTAAAGGCATCTGGTCTGCCTATTGACCTCAAAAGGCCCCTTTGCTCCATAAGGCATTCTCATGGAGAGTCTGCCTTTTGAACTTGGAAGCCCCTTTGCTCCACAAGGCAACTTCATGGAGAATCCTCAAGGTTCCTGGTCCTTACATGCGCGTTTGACTACTACACCACTTCTGTTCATTTTTTTCATTTGAAGCTGCATCAATGTACCATCATTGACAAGGGGGCCGCCGTCTTGGAAGCGCCCTGCCCTCCTTGCCGCCTTCCTCTGCCCCCCCCCCCCCACACCCCCAAAATCCCGCCACCCCCACCCCCACCCCACCCCTGACAGGGGCCTGTGACTGGTACAGGTCTTCTGTGGAGTTGGACCAGCTGTGCCTGCATGAGTGCACCATCATTGGCAAGGGGGGCGCCCACTGGCCCCACCCCACCTACAAGGTGGTAGCCATGGACAGGGCTGATGAACCCCTCTTGGCCAAATCGTGCACTGGCTGCTGGACTCAGGTGGGCAGCCTATGCTTTCTACTAATAATAATAGTGTTAACAATAATAATAACGATAAAACCGCTTTCCAGCTCAAGATGAGCTAGGCACGCGCGGGGCAAGTCGTGTCTTTCCATGACTATGCTCCCTGCTGCCTTTCAAACATAGGGCTGCTCAGCGTACACACCCATGCTCAAGAACAGGGGACATCAGGTTCTCTGGGCCAAACTCTGCATCAGCTGTTGGACAGAGGACAATCAGCCTTTGCTCTCTGATGCATTTCAGACATAGGGCTGCTAGGTGCTGCACATCCCTGATGCACATGCAATGCCTTGCTGCTCAAGAAGGCACACTCTTGCCTGCTTAGTGTAGTCATGATGTGTTGCAGCACATGCTACATGACTTTTGTCATGGCAGCGTCAATTCAACGTGTTTTGTTTAGTATGGTCATATGGCTTCTTCTGGTAGGGTGGTGAGTCTGACCTGACAAGCTTGGTACCACTTGCTTTCATCTTGATTGGCCTGTTGTACATGGCCTACCCCAATGGTTGCCGGCATAATTAACATTCCTGCCGAGGCTAAAGCCCTACCCCGTGAAGGGCATCAGCTCCTGTACTAGAAGACATATCAGATTATGTTTTTGATCATGTATCAGATTATGCATTAGACCATGTATTGGATCATGTACTAGATTGTGCATTAGATTATGTACTAGATAGATGAGTACCACTGCAGGTGTTGAAGCGCATCAATTCAGAGATAGAGGCGCGGCGCAAGGCGGGGGAGAATCTGCCCCCACCCCCCAAGACCGCCATCGCTGGCCCTGAGTACTTTGGCCTCAACCAGCCCGAGGTACACCGCCAAACACTCTCTCTCTCTCTCTCTCTTGTGAAAAGGAAAGAAAAGAAAAGATTGCGCCATTCGGGGCCAGTTTAATGAGAAGCCAAGTATTATACCGGGCTGCCCAGGCTTCTCTCTTGTGCCCTGCATTGCCCAGTTGTAATGAGTATCAGCACCCCAATTTTGTGAAGTTTCTTCAGATTTTTTTGTTGTTCCATACCCTTTCAGATTTAAATGAGCACCTTATGGTCAGCAAACAGCATGTGCTCGTTTTAAATCTGAAAGGGTGTGTACAACTTGTGAAACAGTTTACTGCAACAAAGTCCACTCCTAGCTACTGCAGCTGGACATCCTGTAACTATCACAATTGATCCCAAAGCTCTGGGCTGTCGCCTTAAAAATCTCCCTATATGATCGCTGAGAACTGTGTTTTTTCCCCTTTTTTCAAGTGTTCCCACGAGCGATAGATCCTGGTAACAGACTTGTGTCTGTGCAGTTGACTGAAGCCATTGAGGCGCTGGACCCACAGCATGAGTGCAGTGAGTATTGGGACGGCAAGGCTGACAGGGAGGCGGCTGCGGCAGGGCTGGCCCCAGCTGACAGGGGGCCCAGACCCCCCCGCCCTTCAACTGGGGGTGCCCCCCGCCCCAAACGAAGTAGAAGAGCCAGGTACGCCCTGCAGTCAAATGGACTAGCTGGCCTCCAAGGATTGTAACACCCCTGTTTGACTGACTGAATTGCATGATGAGTCATTCTGTTGGCATGAGAACAATTGTGACAGCTGTACTGCTGAGCTGTTGCCCTGCGCAATGTCAGCAAGATACACTGGCTGGCTGCATTCTATTATCATAGCGTGCATTACTTTAGATAATATGCAGGCCATGCAAATCTGGCGAGCTTTTCATGGACACATATCATTGGAAGACTACATTAGTTTTGCAGGCAGTCAGAGTAAGCATACTGCAACTCAGCATGCAGCAGCAGTGCTGCCCAATGTACTAAGGATTGTGATATGGCAGCTCATACTCTCTGTCTGTCTGTAGCACCTGCAAACATGACAGATGCCATCATGTGTGATGATGCATGCTCTACCAGCCCTCAGATCTGCACTGATAAGGGACAAGGTTATTGTGTGTGCTTTTGGGCTAGGTACATGCAGGGCGAGTCTTGTCTCTGGAGAAAGCAGTCTTCGCTGACCATCCCTACAAGGTCTGGTGATACATTTAGTATCCTCAAATCTGCGTTCACACACCACATCCTTCTGCAGGGAGGGCTCTGATGAAGAAGCGGCTGAGCCTGGCCGTGAAGATGAGGAGGATGATGAGTCAGCCAACATGACCAACAGGTGAGTCATGCATCGCCCGCACCTCACTTTGTTACAGTTGCTGAGGCAGCTGCATGGTCACTGAAGGGTACCGCGCCCGGCATCCTCTTTCCTTTTAGGGTTATGCCTTAGGGTTTAAGCTGTAAACGCTAAACCCTAACCCTCTATCTCAGGGCACATGGAGTGTCAGCAAATTCTTGCACATAGAAACTACAATTCACTGCGAATCAGTCACAGCCTGAATGACAAGACGCGCTCAACTTCCTAGCCCACGGCACATGCTCTGTTGCACGGTGTATAGGAAATATGTCAAGAAGGAAAACCATGTTGTAAGTTTGACAGACCCTAACTCCCGGTCTGGTTTGTACAGGTGGTCAGCTGTCAGTCGCACAGACAGGTACAGGAGGCGATGTGGGGATGAGGGAAATCCTACTGTGGACGAAACAAATCCCCTGCCCAAATTGATAGACCCTATCACCCTAGAGCCTGTAGTCACTCCGGCTATTTCGCCATATGGGCATGTCATGGGGCTTGCCACCTGGAAGGTAGAGTCTCACAACTTAAGCAGCAAAATGTTCTCCAACCCTGCCATTGTATGGTGTAGGGTTTGCCACCTGGACAGTGCAGTATGCACAAGTGCATACAAATTGGCTTGCACCCTAGCTCATAATACTGTAAACCTTCCCCCTGGATGGTAGGGTTTGTATGTTTGTGGTCAGGCAAAATGGAAAAGGCTTGCAGCCTTGATCAACAGCAGCAGTCAATCTGACCCACAGCAGCAATTTTATCCCAATCCCAACTGGCTGCACCCCAGCTGGCTGCCCCTGTCTTGTCCTGGGGCTTGTGGCTTCCCCTTAGTAATGAGGGCTTGTGGACTCTAATCAGACAAGGGAGCTCTGCATTTTGTACAATGTGATTTGAGGAGTAATGCTTAGGTGCAATGTCTTTCTGGTCAAATGGGCGAAACTCATCAAAATTTTGAGTGACAAGACCATGCATGCAGTCACGTCAGTGTCCAACACATTATGCTGTCTGGGAGATTGGATCTCAGATGAAGGATGCACTGATCTAACAGAGCCTGCTGCGTTTACAGTCATGTTGGGTATGCCCAACACATCTTGTGATTCAGGGCGTTGCTTTGGCTCATGATAGATTTTGCATGCAGGCGGTGCTGGCAGAGCAGGGCAAGTGCCCCTTCACCAAGAATGACTTGAGCTGGGAACAGTGCACCACTCTGACCCTCAGCAACATTGACAGATATCGGGACCGCATTAAGTCCCTATAAGCAGTCAGAGTTGCAGTCTGAGGTTCACGTCCCTTGCACTGGCAGCCACATCAGATTGGAGACACCTGACACCTCCAGAAGGAATGAATGAATCCTGTCTGCAGCCTGCATGTGGTACATCATGCATGCCTGGACAATGCAAAGAATAGCTGTGGTCTGCTGTGCAAGTGTTGGGTCACAAGGAACGCATGATATGAAATGGAGTTGATTTTGTGGGTCCACTCCTGGCGACCACTCAGCAAACATGCGTGTTGACAGTGTTTGAGAGTTTGGCAGATAGCTCGATAGCGCATGGCAACTCTGGCCACAATGTAAGACCAATGACCCAATAGTCTTTGCAGACAGACTTCAGGACCCTAATGTTAGCATCAGCAATGCTGATAAATTTTGCTGGGAGTATAATGCTTCAGTAACTGTTGTTTCAACAGCTCCTGTAGGATGTGACGCTTGCTGTACAACTGCACGCTCATCAAAGTCGGACGCTGACTCATGGCTATCGCAACAGACTGAACGCAAGCAGCAGCTGATGCAATCCCACAGCTGTGCAGCAAAGTTTGTTTAACAAGCCTTGCATTTTAACCAGCCACTGTGCCAACCATAGCGACCCTTCTTCACAGACGCATCAGTATACTCAAATTGCTAAGTGGCTGTGCAATACGAATGTGTCCCTTGCATACGAAGCAGGTGAACAAGGCACCTAACTGTCCAGAATGTATTTGATTTTCAGGTTGCGAGGCAAGGTGTGCATGTAATGTGTGGGAATGTCTGTAGATGTGAATCAACATGGTGAACTTAACACACGTTGTTACAGCATGTCTGTGAAGTTTGAAGAACATTGCACAGCCATCCAACAGCACACCACGCACTACCTGCAAGTTTGCGTGTTGGTTTGAAACTTACAAAGCTGCAGGCAGTCACGATGATCAGCACACGGCTGCAAAGTCATGCTTATTCTAAATTAAATTCAACATGTCAATAATATGAGCCCAAAAAAAGTTAGATACTGCATACTGCATCAAGCTCAGACACTCCAGCCATCCTACATACTACATACTGAAAACCAGCCTGGGTGACCCTGTTGTAAGTATGCAGTATATGCAAGGCATTAAATCTCGAGCGCAATAGTTGCTGGGCAGTATACTGCAAGCGCATTCATAGCAACCTCAATCCCTCAAAGTTTGAAAACCAAATAGTATAAAATAAAAAACAGGCACACAATGACTTGAATACATAGCTAAATGGCGGTCTCAGGATTTGAAATTTTAACCCAGAAACTCAGGTAACCCCTCGGTTTCAGTGACATTGAGGACAGTAGGGTCATTTGTGAGTGCAAAAGGGAGCTCTGCCTCTTCTTCTCCTGCACATACCATGGCACAACATCAGAAAACATGACATAGCGCAACTCTCTCTATCTCTCACACACTCAGCATGGCACCTCAACATCACACTCTGTGATCGCAAAAAGTTGCTTCCAGCCAAAGCATGGTAGCCGAACTCAATGCCCGCATGCGTCCCTGTTTCCACACTTATAAAACCAAGGAACAAACAGGGCTACTCACGCACGATGAACCATGACCCGTTTAGGATCTGTCAAGACCATTTGTGACAACAAACTACTCCAGCAAGCGAATGCAAACAGACCAAAGCAGCATTATGATGATGGTGACATTTGCAACTCACCAGTGAAGGGGTCAATCAGGGCCGCTCCGTACACAGCTGGGACTGGTTCTGAGATGATGCTGGAGCTGTTGAAAGTGCCCTTGATGGCACCATCTGGGTATGGCATGGTGTGGATCTGCAACATGCATAAAGGTTATTGCAATATGGTGTGCATCTGCAACATGCATCAAGCTTACTGCAACATGGTGTGAATCTGCAGCATGCATCAAGATTATCGCAACATGGTGTGGATCTGCGACATGCATAAAGGTTATCGCAACATGGTGTGGATTTGCAACATGCATCAAGGTTATCGCAACATGTGCAACTTCTTTGCCAACCCTTTGACATCCAAAACAGCAGACACATGAAGTGGGTGGAGCAACGCAAAATGGCAACAGCAGCAAGTAAACATAGCTGGGTTGGAAAGATGTATTTACAGGGAAATTTGCAGCGTGCACGGCACATGCATATTGAGCTTACGCAGGGCATAGCATGCAGCTCAGGAAAGTCCTGCGGCGTACCTGAGCATAGGCAAGTCCTGTCTGGACATACTGTGTCAACACAGCGCTGACATTGACGTTTGTGTAGTCTGGCAGGATCTCCAGGTATGGTCCAACGAAGACTGCAGGCATCAGAGCAGAGGCAGCAAGGAGGCCGGTGCTAGTGCTTCCTGGCAGACCAACAAATGGTGCCTGGTACAAGGGGATGGACACTGATCCGTTGGCTCCGACTGTTGATGAGATGTGGATGTGAGCAGCCATGACCTCGGTGATGTTGTCAGCGACCAACTGGTATGTGATGTTGTTGCTGTCGGTGTTGAAGCTGATGGCCAGAAAAGCCTGTCCTACGGTGGGGTCACTGATGGGAGGGGAGTTTTGAGCACCTGCAACAACGAAAAGTAACAGTGAGCAGAGGGCAGATCGTACGTGCGTGTGAGGCAACCGCAAACACAAAGCGTGCGTCTGCAACACATGGCCACGGAACAAGGTAACGACCCTTATGCACGGAATAAAGTGGCTCACAACAGGACGGAGCTAAAAGTGGCCTTGTTGATGACATTACACTCTTGCATCACTCTAGGCAATACGTACAGCACACACTCGTGCGTGTAAAACAGCAATACTGCACAAGCTCACCGGTCAGCGTGATGTTGTAAGTGGTGGACGCGCCTTGCGCACGCGCTGATGCCAACAAGCAAAGAGAAGCAATAATGCCGACAGCGAAGGACTTCATCATGTCGACCAAAAGACGAGCAGCCAGTCCTGCAGATCAACACAGAAAGGTCGACGAAGCTTCCCGCTAAGGCTGCAGAGCCCCATGAGCCAGGCAAATGCAAGACATACGTACCTTTTGCGTATCCAAAGTGTGAAGACAGAGCTAAACAAGCGTGAGAATGGGCGAGTTATCTCTGACGTCGGGAAGTCCGATGCTTTGGCCTCACAAAAGGCCTCGAGCAGCTGTGCATGCAAGACCACGTCGGAGGAAATCAAAATGAAGCTATTATGTCATCTGGATTTTGACCAACATCTGCTTCCTGCGCTGGGCCACGTCTGTCAGCGAAATGTGAGCCAAGAGACGATTGCCATGTGCCGAACAAACCATACAGATGGCAGCATACCATGGTAGTAGTACCTGGCACGCTGCCTTGAATACTTAAGTTCAAGCCGCATATGTATTCCTTAGCAAAATTGCTTGCGTTTTAGTTTCTTGTACACTCTAGGGGCAATCACAGTCACAATTACTTTCTTTGGCACTAAGGCAAGTCTGGTGGTAGATGGACGCTGGAATGATTCTCGTTTACAAGCACCACAACCTACACTGTGCAAGGTCGGGAGATCTCAGCAGTCAAGCAGCTGGTACACCCAACGTGAACAGCGTGCTCGTGACCCCAACCTAGCTGTGCCCAGTGGAGAAACATATGGTAGTATGGGCAATACGAACACATGCTATGTTTTACAATAAGTGAGGCACAGGTCATTGCGTAAATTTAAGTTTAAACCTGTACCATGTCACCAACGCCCACTAACCAAGGCATCACTAAAGCCAAAGCATCATATGCACTGACTGCTGTCAACAATCTTGCATTGCTTCAAGTAACAATACGGGTGTGAACCGCTTGGAGCATTGGTTACATCAACGTTTCAATGTTGCAGAGGATGTGAGAATGCAGTGTTGTGCATGGTTTGTAGGGCAGTCTGCATTTATCAGGAGTGATCTTCATTAACTGTTATAACACTTCTGTCAGAAGTGGTCTTAACACTTCTGTCAGAAGTGGTCTTAACACTTCTGTTGTGATCACTAGGCCTATAACATTGCTGCAAGGGTCCCAAAACCTGGGGAAGAACAGCGCATTTATGGGCAATGTGTCTGGGCGACAGGCCTGCTAACAAAGGCCACCATACACAGACGCTGGTAGTTGTGCAATTGACAAAGTTTTCACAAGCGTATCAGCTGATCTAGCTGATGACTGTTGCTGCCAGCAGAATTGTTGAGTGGCCGTTGGGCAGCTGAGAACACCACTCCATGGGAGTCAACTCAAGTTTTGCAACAAGTTGTGCAATGATTCAGAAATATCACCAGGCTCGGCAAAATCATGGTAACCCTGAGCAACACATGCCTGGACTCGACATGTCAGGTAAAGCGTAAACTGTATATCCTATGTAGACAGGGCACCTTCTGGTCCCAAGCTTTGGCCTGCCGCTTGGAAACCCAGCGGGAGGTCTTCTACCCATAATCACAAAGCTTCCTGGCACCTGCTTCAGATCACTCAATCCTGCTGCGCATGTGTACACTGTATTACCCAACTGTCAAACAACCTTGACACGCAATCTAACATACTCTTTTCCTCCAAAGCAGTCGCAGCTGTCATGACTCACGCTTCCTTATGGCCTGCATCAGCTAGCTGGTGTTTGAAGTTTCTGCTGGCTGATGATTGAATTGTCCACTAGACGGTAGTTGGAGTGTCCGCTAGCTTGTAGCGAGAGAATCCAAACTACTGAAAGACAGCTGCCTCTTACGATGACCACCAGACGTAATTGATGCCAGCCTAGGCATGCTTGCTTGTCTCTGATGGCCATGCTGGCAGGAACTGTGCTGCCTGAAGGGTGGCGGGGAAAACTTCCCGCCCAAATTTCCCGCCTGAAACGCTGTGACTGGCTCCATGCTGCTGAAGGGGCTTGGGCTGGGGATTCTCAATGACAGTTTCTCCTGGGAGGGGGGCAGCCCTGGGGAGGGCGCCCATCTGAAGTTGTGATCGGGGGTGCTTCTGTTACTAAGCACAGCATCTGATGAAGAATCTGACGCGCCCTGCAACAACAAGCAGGAGCTCACAGACATGGTTTCAGATTATGGGTTTAGTGATACACACAGGATTTGATTTACACATCTGTCACAGCCTGCACAGTGCTTGGGTTCAGGTTCAAGTAAATCCTACACCCTTGAATTAAGGTTTCAAATGTAGAGGGATAGGCAACGTCTCAATCCTGGGCAGCCCGGTATGATACTTGGTGGCTTCTCATTAAATTGATGCTGAAAGGTCTAGTATTTTCTTTTCTTTTGTTTTCTAACGCCTCAACCCTGACCCTCGCCCTGAATTCAGTGCAAAACTGAAGGTGCTCATACCAAATGACATAGACAGAATAGCGGTACCAAACTAGGAAACAATGCAGCAGCTTGGAGAAAGAGACAACAGACAGTTTGACGTTGCCCAACAATCCTAGTCTATCACGGCCTCTGTTTTGCATTGTTAAGAATGACTTTTTTGAGGGCCGGTACAATGAGCTCACCTGCGAGCAATTGATGTAGAGGAAGAGTGCCAGGGAGATAGTGACAAATAGGGCAAGGGCTGCCCATACCATGGGCTGTACATGCGGCCATGTGCCTGTACAAAAGGACACAGTCAGCATCTGCACCAGCAAACCCTAGCTGCGTGACACAGTTGCAGCATCAAACCCTCATTGCATGTTACTGTTGCATCAGCAAACCCTATTTGCATGTCACTGATACACCAGCAAACTGTAATGACACAGTTGGACAGTCAAAACCTCACTGCATGTTGCAGCTGCACCAGCAAACGCTAACTGCATGTCATTGTTGCATCAGCAAACCCTAGATGCATGTCACTGTTGCACAAAGGCAGTGACAGATGGGGCTGGGTCACAGACACATGCACAGATACAGCCAGGCAGGAGTGTGGTCACAGACACATGTTGATGTGATGACACGGCAACATGCACAGCTACAGATGCACAGTCTGAAGGACAGATATGCGTACAGGGAGTCACATGCATGAACAAGCGCAGTCAGGGATTGCAAAGCTTTTGGGGGTACAGAAACATCACTATGTTTTAATCACTGCCCGGTCCATGGTGAGTTTCGACAGGGAGCATATCATGCATCTTGTCTTCAAGACACTATGTTTAGAGGGAAAAGTATTGATACAGATGTGTCTGCATGAGCAAATATCTCAGAGATTTGCTCATGCACAAGGGCGGAATTGTAGCAGATACATTTGACAGCATTCTCATGCTGGCATGCACACAACAGGTTGCATGTCTCTTGCCTGAAACCAAAGGGTTGATGACAGCAGAATGGAGTCAAGCTACTCAAGAAGATGACTCACCATGGGAGAAGAATGAGCTGGTTGATCTGTTCGGAAGAAGAACCTTTGATCCTTCAGCCAGGGCAGCTCCTAGGGTCCAGCCCTCTTTGCCAGACCCTATGCTGATTTGGGACTCTGGCAGCCCTAACCCCTCCCTCAACAGCTGAGTGATGTATGGGACCCTGCAGCACTCACCTAGGGTTTATCCTGACCCATACTGGTGTCATGGCGCTACTATGCTTGCCATTGAGAAGGTGAAGAAGAAGAAGAGGAGGAATGGAGAAGGAGGAGGAGGTGAAGAAGAAGAGTAATAGTAATAATATGCAGCACTCAGCGTAAAATTTCGAGATTCAACCCTAGCATGGCTGCTCACCCAGTACATTCCTGTGCGTATGTCAACGTTCACCCAAGAAAGATTGTGGGAGGCATACGACCACTCCCAACAAGCTTGTTCTGAAAATTCAAGGCAGCCCCTGCTCAGCTGCTCTCTCATCATGAACGCTGCTTCAAAAAATAGAGTTCCTTTCTAGATCTAAGAACTGGGCTTGTGCACATGTCGAGTTGGACTTCCAGTTGCGCTAGGAAGTTGTGGCCAGCCAAACCGAGGGCCTGTATTTGAGGTCGAATTTTGATTTTGAATTGTCTACAGCCTATCACACAGCAGCAGCACAGCACACTGCAAGCAACGTTGATGGGTACGCCCAGCCCCACCTGAAACAGTATCTGTCGACATGGATTTCTGCTCCTCTTTCAGCGTTGACGCTGCTCCAGAGTGTGTTGCAGAACTGCTGACCGGCCTCTTCCAAGTCAGCCAGACTCGCAGAGGAAGGCAGGTGGAAGAACTGATACACCACGAAGAAACCTGCACATCAGACTGTGTCAGTCTGATAATTACGTGTCTCTTCAAACAAAGGGATTATTTCTTCTTCTCTAGGTGGCAGAGTATCCTTAGTTGGTGGGATCTCTTCAAACCACCAGCGCTCAACAAAAGTTGCATCTTCTTCTTCAAGATTACTTTGGGGGGAAAATGGGTGACATGACGTGTGATGTACCACACAAAGAGCCTGCAAATTTGGGTTCTAGTCCTGGACCCTCAACTCTGAGCCCAAGCTCAGCCAACCTGTGATATGTCACATGCTCTTGATGATGCACTAGGCAGAACTCCAAATGCGCCAAAAGAAGAAGGAGCAGAAGACCCCAAAGAACAGGCAGCAGCTGCGAAAGAAGAAGATGCAGCAGAAGTAGTGGGAAAAAAAGGAGAGAAGCAGCAGCAGAAGAAGAATGCGGCAGAGTTGAGCTGGCCCATAAAGTGCAGTGCAGGCGAAAATTACTCAAATTTTACACAACCTTCACACAAAGTAGGACTGTGCAAATGCAGCATGAGCATAGCCCATGCTGATGCACTCACCTGTGAATGGCAGGTCCTCACACACACATGCAGACGCCCCCGCTCATATGTGCAGCAGAGGACTCACAGAGGTACCTTGAGGCAGAAGAAGAATGAAGAAGAACATGACAAGCTTTGGCCAGTCAACAGCATGTTGGCAGAGCCTCATTAAGTACGTGACAACGGACAGCCCAGCAGGCTTTACCGAATCACACATATGCATGTGTCACATACTAACTGCTTGTCTGCCATGTTCACAGACCTGTGACTGCATACATCTTCTGAGAGGGGACAGGCTGAAAGGCACCCATGGCACAGGCCCCTTCAGGTGAAGGGCAGGGCTGACTGGCATTCACCACTGCTGCTGCCAAAGCCTGGCAGGCACCCCAGTCAGGCCTGCACACCAGTGAGGGGTCACATAGAAGGGCGTCAAGAGGATCTTCCCCCCAAGGATGACATGCTGAGCAGCATGAAAGGGACAGGCTGGATGAGTCAAGAGGCAGGGAGGGTTGGTGCTGCTGCCAAGGGCTGGCAAGGAGCTCAGTCAGCAGTGCGAGCAGAGGTCATTACAAGTGAGACATCATGCAGAAGAACATCAAGAGGGTGTCCCCCCCCTTTGCAACTGGTGACACGCTGAGCAGCATGAAGAAGACCGGCTAGATGAGTTGAGAGGCAGGGAAGATTGTTGTTTGTCACTGCTGCTGCCAATGACTGAAGCAGGCAACAGAACAAGGAACAACTACCTGCCCAGAAGCTGCACCTGTGGCAGAGCAGCCACGTGGGCCCCATGTGCCACCCATGCATACTCCTTCGAGTACCCCTCATGCAGACAAGGGTGCTCCACTGTTATCCTTCCTTGCAGCATACTGCGACTTCTGGCCCTCTCTCTCCCCACGTTGGGACTGCTGCCTGAGACTGAGTCAATCCCTTGCAACATACTGCGCCTTCTGCCCTCTGCTGGGTCCACTGCAGTGATTGCCGTGTCATCCTGTTCCAAGGGCTTGGACTGGATTGAGTCTTGCATCAAGCTATCGGTCTCACTGTCCAGTTGCTGGGGCTGCTGTGTTGAAAGCAGATGCGCCACAGAGCGGTCAAAGGCGTCGTTGAGGCCGTAACTGTGGTGTACGTACGTGTAAATGGAGTACTCTGTTCCCAGAACTGTCACGTTGACTGCATTCAACCGGCACAAGTCAGGATTGGTCACATGACTGCCATGTGACTGTCATGTGACTGTCAGGTGATACATGTACCATTGATATGCAACTGCACACAACCATAAATCGGTTGCATGCCTCATGTTTTAATTGTATGTGACGCATTTTACACAAATGACACCGCTAAATACATATGGTGAATCTTCGGTGTGTTGCCAAAGCCTTCGCATCAGGTGTGAACAGAGAGACTGTTATGCCCTAACTGTGATCAATGTGATTGGAAGCAGTGACAGTGTGAGTGGACAGTGAGTAGACAGTGAGTAGACTGTGGGTAGACAGTGAGTGGACAGTGAGTAGACAGTGGGTAGACAGTCAGTGGACAGTGAGTAGACAGTGGGTAGGTAGCAACAGAGCGAGTGGACAGTCTGAACACATCATGGCAGCCTTCAATGATGTTGCAACAGACCAGAACCATTTCTGCAGCTACCCAGTAACATGAACAACAACTGTGATATGCATGAAAACAGTCTTGCCTTGCACGAAACGTATCCTTCAGAGTTTGCCATTGAGCCTACCTACCTTGTGAGTCACCAGCACCAGCATGAGTTAGGTCATCAGGTACAAAGGACACCTCCAAAGATGAGCCCCCCAGATCCACGGCCCCCACTGTGCCCGACCCCTCACCCCTGCCTGCAGCAGATTCATCCTTTCAATGCTCACGTGCTGCATTCCACCAAAATGTGCAACTTTCAGCACGTACAGCCACAGTCATTTATCAGATGCAGACCTGTTCTGTCGTCACGGCAAGCTGCTGTGTTCAAGGTTAAGGCTTTGTTGTTGTCACACAAGCTACTAAGTATGTGTGTTCACCTTACCATGAGGGCTGGAGTGCTCAGAGTCCTGATCCCGGCCAGCATTGGGGACCAGGTGGCCTGTGAGGTAATTGAGGGCTGTCCAGCCATACACTCCTTCTTCAATGCCAGAAATCACCTTTGCCCATGAGGGCTCAAACCTGCAGCAGCCAGAGCGCCATTGCAGCCCCGTCAGACATTTCTCCTTGTCAGATTTATCAACAAAATTGTTTCAGTTTTTGGGGTGAGCCCAGGCCCGTCAAAATTCCCCTTATCGGATGTATCAACAAGATTGATTCAGTTTTTGGGGCAAGCCCAGGATGCGAATGCTATAATCTTGAGGCAAAGCATGAGCTGCCCGAGTGAGTGCCTAAATTTGCAAATCATGCTTACTGCTGCAAGGTCTGCTCCAGGGATAGGCCGTGATGATATAACAATAGTAACAACAACAATATAATGATGGTGATGATGATAATGAAGATAATAAGAATAATAAAACTAATGACAATAACAATAATAATAGTATTAATGACAATGACAATGACAAGAACAATGAAAATAATATCAAAAATGATAATAGTGATAATGATGGTAATAATAACAACAACAGATTTGCTTTCCAGCTCATGATGAGCCAGGTACATGCAGGACAAGTCTTGTCTCTCAAGAGCGGTCTGTCTCGCGCGTCTCTATAAGGCCATACCACCATGTAATCAATCGAGCAAGATTGCTGGGTACAGGTTCAAGAGGGATGCACAGACCTGAAAGGAGAGCCTTGCAAAGCATTCTGGATGTTGCTGAGTAGAATGCTCTGGCTCTCAGGGGTGAGGACTCTCAGGCCTGCCGTGCCAAACAGGAACAGTGGTGTGTCTTCCCGTTGCTTTCTGGGTACAACATTTTCAGCCCAGGCTAGCAGAGGCTGCAAGGCGCTTGTCCATAGGCCTGTACAGGCAGGGTCTGGTTTAATAATAATGATTAAATAATAACAATAATACTAATACTAATACTAATAACAGTGATGATGATGATGATAATTATTATTAAACGCTTTCCAGCTCATGAAGAGCTAGGTACGTGCAGGACAAGTCTCTCTGGGTCTGGTTTGTCAACACGCAATTGGCAGAAAGCATTGGCATCATCAATGCAAGGACTGTGTGGGGATGTGAGTATCTGGGTTGGTAGGCCTGCCAAAGCAATCTTGACGTGATGATGCCAGATGGCCAGATGCACAACAAGGCAGCTTGATGGAAGTGACCTTCCACTTTGTCAAATTGAAGCCATGCATGGCAGACTCAGCTTACATGCAACATGGTTAGCAAGGGTCAGGCACAAGAAACAGTGGCAAGGGTACAAGAAAGAAGCTGGTGCTCAACTAGGTACACTGGTGTGAGAACTGGTGTGGTATGTACTGCAGTATTGACAGGCGTCGACAGGCAGGGGTAAAAGAGGCAAAATCGTGATGCATGATGGAGAGGCAAGACTTGTCCTGCACCTACCTACCTCATCATGAGCTGGAAAGCGTTGTTATCATCATTAGTATTAAGTCCAGTCAGAGCTTGTGGCGGGAAGCAGCAAGGCGAGGTGAGAACAGCAGCAACAAACTGGTGAACGGCACCATACCTACCAACAATCTGGTAATCTTTTGATTCTGACACCGAAGCATGTCACACGAGCAGAAGAAATGGTGTAAAAGGTGCTTGAGTACATAGAATTTGCTACAGACGGACCAGCCATGCGCTTGTGGCTGAAGGTCTGCATATGTTCAACATGGATGTGTCCATCATCCCACTGATGGTGCAGAGCAGGGCAGAAGAGGGCAGGACAGGGCAGGGCAGGGCAGGGCAGGCCAGGCCCAGGGCAGGACGAGGGCAGGACAGGACAGGGCAGGACGAGCATGGGGGCAGGACAAGGCAGGACAAGGCAGGGCGGCACAGGGCAGGGCAGCATAGGAGAAGGCAGGATGACACAGGGCAGTATGAAACAGGGCAGGGTGACACAGGGCAGAATGACACAGGGCAAGATAGATGAGGGCCAGATAGGGCATTGCAGTGTGACTGTCAGAGGCATGTAGATTTTACCTTCAGCATCATTGACAAACTTGTCTAGACCTGGCTCTGTCTCCACCCTGTCATATGCTCTCACATCCCCAGCAGCTTTCCTAGGGACTGCAACGTCACTCTCTGCTTTGAGTTGACCCACTTTGTGTATCAGCCACAGGGCCACATAGTCTGTGCAGATGCTGTGCATGCTTTGCAAACCCTTGCAAGTGATGAAGGGGCATGCAAAATGTCAGTGATCAGCACAAGCGCTTGCCTTTCTGTTGTGCCGTCTGTGGCACAACAGCAGTCACGATTGGGGCTTGCCCAGGGTTTTCTTTCCACTTGTATGCTACTCTGCATTGAGTCAAGCAGCAAGCTCAGCAAGTTCGCTGGCAGCATTGCTCAGTACTGATCTTTCAGCTTTGCATGAGCTGTGACGCACATTCTGGTCCCTGTGCTGCCACTATCGATCACTAACACGTGGTGGACGTCACTGCTGGTTCTGAAGGTGAGGAAGGCCAGGCCTGCTAGGATGACCTGTATACGGTCGGCGTCAGACCCAACTCGCAAAGCAATCAACAACTTTTGAGCACCTGCATGATGGACGCCTACCAAGATGACGAGAGTGTTTGTTTTCGCCCGTACGCTCGGCAGTAAGTCAAATGGTGTCGTAAGCCAGAGTTTGGAGGTGTTGTGCATAGACGGCTGCAGGTCACATTGGCCGCAAGCGAACAGCAAAGGTGATCGATGTGTCAAGCAGCTCTAATCGCGACTCCTTTGAACTCGTAAACTGTCGAGCTGAACCCCTGATCAACCAACAGGCTTCGAAAGCAGACGATCTCTGCGATTCAGCTGACCTCTTTTGGAAAGTGGAAGCCTGCTTACGATGAGCTCTCAAATGGCTTCGGCAGCCGCACAACGTCGCTTGTGGCGCGGGCCTAATGGCTGAGCGCAAAAGCGTTATGTCTCGCCAAGGCATCGGGCACTGCTGCTTTACATTTCATTACAGGGGCAGCACTATCCTTGACACACATTTAAAAAGCACGGTAACACAAATGACCAAACTTCAGTCAGCATCAAGCATACATCCATTCACAAGTCATGTTTGTCCAGCCATGGTTCACAAAAGAGCACAACCTCAAATCAAACATGGTTGAAAAGGCTTGAACATACACATGCCAACATCAGCAGCAAAAAGACCAAGGATAGCAACAACAGGTGTTGCGACAGACAGTGACAAGCAACACAGAGATGCTAAGGAGGCATATGCTCAGCAACACGAGACACTGTCAGCATCCTCTTCTGACCTACCACATGTTCTCCAGCACAACCTCAACACCAGCAGCATACATTGTCAACAGGACCGTGACCACTGACCACAATCTAGTCACTAGACTTCTTCAGCGCTGTCAAGATCAGCTGTGAAGGCACCAGCCTCTCCATTCTTTGCCTCCCTTGTGTACGTAGTCAACGGCCTGTAAGTCTTTTTCACCTTCTGGAAGTACAAATTCATGCCAGAGTACACTGCAGCAACAAACTCACGTCAATCCCTTGCACTTCTTTCTTCGAGCAGTGAACCCATGTACATTGTGTGGAGAAAGATATCCAAATCAACACAACAGCGCTATAGCTCAAGCATCATTGCTTATGGACTTTAGCAATCTTGGCTATAATGCCATGCGCCAAGCACTATGCAGCAGGGTGACATGATACAGCAAGCAGGTGGCAATTGTTATTTTCACACCTCCAAACAAGACTGCCATGCAAGAGATGGCCACACAGCATCATACAGACAGCAACCATGCAATCAATCAAACTTGCTGGAACAACAGGCAGCAGGTTGTCAGCCAGAAGGGATGGTGAGAGATGGCCATACAGAATCATACAGACAGCAACCATGCACTCAGACTTGCTGGAACAACAGGCAGCAGGTGGTTAGCTTGGAACAACAGGCAGCAGGTGGTTAGCCTGGAACAACAGGCAGCAGGTGGTTAGCCAGGAGGGGATGGTGTAGCTTACCCAAGAGGCAGGTAAAGACAACTGCCATGAACCATGTGACATACACTACGGGCACCATCATACTGCTGCCCATGTAGTCCGGGTCCCAGGCCAGATTGTCTGCATGCACACATGGTGTTCAGACAGGGCTTGCAAACATATTGTTCAGACAGGGCTTGCAGACTTGTTGTCCAGGCGATGTCAGCTTGTTCTTTGTCTTCTGTGCTCTTCATTGTGAGTGAAACCTTTGAGTATGTGATTTCAAAATGTCACCAGGCTCCGAAACCAAAAATTGTCATCATAGCATGTCGGGCTAGCATGGGCAGCCTGGCATAACACGTGGCATATCTTTATCTGATGCCAAAACGTGCAATATTACCTTGTCTTTCTTTTCTTTATGAGGATAGCAGCAGCTGTTCTTGTTGAGGTCTTGTTTGGGAGAGGTTGCTTGACTGTCAGAGTCCGTGCATGAGCATGCCGTGCATTGTGACACAAACTTGCATATGATGCAGACACTTGTCTGGCACTGGCAAAACGCAAGTACTGAATGATCAATTGTGTGCGCAACTTGTACACACCAGCCCGCAAGGCATGCAGCTTGTACACAACACATTTCCAGGGTCAGGACCTGCCAATGAGGCATAGCAACCAAGCTGAAGTGCACATTTGTGGCTTGCAGTTGAATGGCACTGTGATGTGTGTTGCTTGCTTCAACTGATATCCTCAGCTGATGTAGACAAGACATACCTCTGAAGAGGATGAATGCAGCTTGGACAAACCACACCCCTTGCATGATGACCAGGATGGGGCGTAGAGATGCCAGCAGCACATTGGATTTGTGCTGGATCTCAGCAAGGATGACAATGGCCGTCAGGAAAATGGTGATGACCAGAAGAGTGTGGATTTCCACATCGAGCTGGTCTCCTCTGAGGTGAAAGGCAAACAGCAGACCTTCAATGACATATGCCATGGCCAGAGCACCCTGCAGAACGCCACCATTGCTTAGCTCGCTGTGCCTGGATCTGCTATCAGGAGCAGGCAATGAAGGTGTTTGCCTGACACAGTTGCGAGAAGGCTGTTGGGACTGGAGGTATCGTAGACAAGTGTTGCCAACAGTTGTGATCACACTGCAATGGCGCCAGATGCACACATCACCATGAGGCATTACCTGGTCAATGCCAGAAGGCAACTGGGTGTAGTGTGCCATCATGTCCACAAAGCCTGCCAACATGAAAGCCAAGTACATAGCAGAGTGCTGCCAGTCCTGAATGTGGTGCTCTGTGAAGCGACCATCTGACTCATACAAATGCCTGCAAGTTTGACGCGCTGAATGTCAAGAGAACTTGGGTGTGAGCCATTCATGTGTGCTTGTATGACTCTCAATATATGCCAACCACGATTGTAGTTGCAGCTTTGTTATAGATTCAGAGAGCACAGGCGTGTCTGTACCTGTAGTGGTCGTGACCTGCCCAAAGCTCGCCGTTAATCCCTATGAAGGGGAATACGATTTTGAGCAAGGGCTCAATTGGCACAGATTTTGGCCACAAAAAAGGATACCACGCTCTGCTTTTGAACGGCTTTTTCTCGCTGCTCTTCAAGTGAAGCCTAAACACACTAATGAGCCAGTACGTTCCCCAGATCAGAAAGAAGCAGCCAGGGAGCAGGTGGCCCTTGAAGGCACCATGTGTTGGATGCCGAATTGTACCAGGAGCCAAAGGAGCAGGAGACGTTGCCGTTCCTGACATCTCCATGGCTGCACCCAGGCCTCGACGCCTGACTTCCGAGCTCAACGGCCTATACCAACTCTAGATTTCGTTCTACACGCCAAGACAGCAGCTCGAGACGGAGAGAAGATATTGGAAACAGAGCTAAGTTTGTGACGATGGCAGCAAGCGCGACAATCCGTGACGAGTGCGCGTACAGCATGTGCCCAATGTAGGCTGGTCAAGTATTTGTCATCCAAGAAGAGGTGTGGATGTCCGCGGAGAGGAAGGTTGTACCGGCAGAGTAAATCCTTGTTACACAGTTCAGTCTATTGGACATGTGGTCAGGGTAGACACCAACAATTGATCAAGAAGCAACAGAAGAAGATAAGCACGTTGCATCTGGTGCAGACTTTTTAAAAAGCCAATGCTGCTCTGGACATCATGAAATCGAGCCAATCTGCTCTCGTGAAATAGTTTGATCTCAGAACCAGTGTGAAATTAAGCATCGACATGTTGGTGACCTGAAAAGCAGCCTATTGGGTGTAGCCAAATAACCAAACTCCACACCTGGACTCCATCTTGTCCACACGAGAGCTTTGTACACAACTACACTCCCAGAAGCTATGTTGCCTATATAGCTCGTGACGCCTTCACACAAACCCTTCAAAACCCTACGTGCAGTATCAGGTGCTCGGCCACAGTATTCAGCCACAGTCAGCATAGTAAGAGTGTTATATGTGTTGCAAGTAATACCAGATCAGGGAAACGCGAGGCGAGACCCCAAATCCTGCGTCAAACAGTGTAACATCTGACACCGCTGCACCCAATTTCTTGTAGTGCCTGCTTTGAATAAGCAGCAGCAGGATGGCACGGGGAAGAGGGAGAAGAGGCGGGGGACGCGGCAGAGGCCGGGGTGGCGGTCGTTCCGGTGGAGCGGACGATGACGATTCAGATGAGGAAGTGAAGCCTTCGATGGGTGCGACAGTGTGACTGTGATCAGCTGTTTGCAAGTACACCAGACAACCGAATGTGACGGAAATTCCTGCCGCTCCAGGTCAAAACTCCAATGCTGGTATGCTGCCACCTAGTGACAGTGACGAGGATAGTGAAGACGAAGCCGTCCCGGTGAAAAAACAAGCAGCACAGGTGCAACTGACTTGATTGTCTAAGTACAACCTGTAGAGTGCTGCACCACAAGCTGCTGAAACAAAAGACTGCATGGTTTTGCAGCCAGCTACAGCAGGTTTGCTGCCGCCCAGCGACTCCGAAGAGGACTCAAGTGATGCAGAGGAGGAAGAAACCAAAGCCAAACCATCTCCTGCTGGCCGACCTCCACGGCCTGCTGTTGCACCTGCAGCTCCTAAGAAGTAAGTTGTTCTTCTGCATGCCTTAGCTGCATCTTAGTTGTATATGCTGCATGGTGCATCTTGGCTTATGCTGTGTATGCATTCTGATTGCACTTGCTGCGTGGTGCATCTTTGCTCATGCGGTGTATGCATTTTCCTTTGTGTATGCATTTGGCTCTCATCCATGCAGGGATAATATTCTGTGCATCCTTCTAACTCTGCTGCTGCTTGCACTGATAAGACTAGACCTTGTGCTTTTCTGCAGTGAGTTCTTCACATAATTTTCCTGCGGCAACATTTTTGCACATTTTGGAATGTTGCAACCAAAGCTTTGATCGTTTGAGATTGTCATAGCTTGTTGTATTCTACACATGCAGGAAGGAGGAGGATGTTGATCCTGAGCAAATCAGGAAGGACATGGAGCGCCTTGAGCTGATCAAGAGGAAGAGGTACACTTGGCTTGTTCTACTGTGCAGCCATGTCTAGCCCTTGTTTCAACATTGTCCATATCTCGCTCTTTCACAATGCATGAAACTCTGTGTCGGATGCAAAGTCGTTACTGTGTGTGACACATGTCTATACACAGCTGTGCATATATGTTAGGAGCAGACACATATTGCATGCTTAGCTGAAGCCACTGGCTAAAGACATAGCTGATGGTCAAGCACTTTGCATCATGTATTGACATGAACTTGTCCGGGTAGATAAAGGTTGCTGATGTCGGCTGACAAACTAACATGATGCAGGGAGGATGAACGACTGAAGCGGATACGTGATGAAGGATACGACAGATTTGCTCCGATCAATGAAACAAATCATCCACCAGATTCTGTGCTCAGCAAACGACCTCCTGTTGACAGTGACAGCGACTGAGCTCTTCTGTGCACACATCTGTTGTTCCAAGCAGCTTTTAAATCTACAAGTCACCTGCTGCCTTTCGTACTGTATGCAACTCATATGTTTGTGGGTGGCGGTGCAGCTTTGGCAGGCCGGCTGTATGTGGAGCCTACTATCAGCCACAGGCTTCTGCGATGTGAACCACTGCAATTTCAGCAAGGTGTACAATGAACGGGTGTCATAGCCTGACTGTTGTCCAGCCATGTTGCCCCTTGCTCTGTGGCACAGACTCTGTGCATTCGAGAAATTGACGTTGGTACACTTTGATGATATCCCGGAAGTTGGACAGCATCCGTAACAGCAAACTGCAGATTAGTGTATCCTTGGGAAAGTGCGTCTGATCCGCATCTACCAAGGGAACAGCAGTATCAGTACAGTGACTGTCCTGACATCACAAGCAAGCAAGCAACTTAAAAAAACATGTCGGGCAAGCGCAGTTCTGACAACACAATATGTAGTAATGCATCGCTGTCTGAATCGGCGTGTCATCGAGTACTGACGTCAAAAATTGTACCCACATACACACACGAGCACAGACATTCATAAACGAGTTCTTTGCAAGCCTAGGACAAGTTCTCAACGGATGTCGTCAATTCACAACACCCATTGACACTTTGTAACATCTCCACGCAAATACAATTCAAACCAGAACCAGTTGTTGTGCTGGAAATTGGCTGATGTATTGCTGATGCTTGTGCGTGCTTACCAGAGTGAACAAACATGTCAGCTGCATAGAACATTTGCATGCTGTTCCCAAATCAGACATTCACACGCACACACACACTGACTAGATCTGATTAGTGCATCTCAGCATGCACATTTGGTGTGCTTGAGTCAGTAGAAGTCTTGACAGAGCCACATGGACTGTTGGACTGTTCCAACCCCTCAATGACAGTCTGCAGCCTGGTGGAGAATGGCAAATCATCCAGTTCCTTACTGAGCAGAACTGATGGCAGACGCCCACTTGGGCTGGATCCAGACCCTGAAACAGAATCTTTGAGCGTCAGATCCACAATAGCAGTGGCATTTGACAGCTGTGCAGAGCTTGCTGAGGTGTTTGACGACTTGGCAGAATACTGAGCTGAGGCTTCGGCACTACTGTCTGAATGAATGGTGTCCAGCCTGCCTCTGCCTGCATGGGCCATGAAGGACCCCCTTCTGGTGGGAGGGGGTCTGTAGGATGATCTCACGCTGAGTTTGTCACCAGTAAACGAGCCATAGCTGGTAACAGATCCACCACTGGAGACATCAGGGCTGGTTGATGATGCCCCTACATAGGGGACGCAGTCAGCAAATCTGCCTTGGGTACACAGCATCATCAGGGGACAAAACAGGTGACCATATTGGTTGGATTATGAGAGGTGTGATGTCCTGTACAATAGGCTGCTGACTCACCAGATGATGATGACTCAGCAAGGCTGTTCCGGAAAACGCCCTTGGGAGGTGGCGGCCCTGCCCTAGCACCAGGGCTTCTCTGCTGTAGCTGCGGTGCCTCAAAGGGCGAGCGCATCTCCTGGTCAGCTTGACCAGCCGCCATATGTTTTCCCCCAGATCGTTCTCGCTTATGCTGAGCTCTGGGAGATCCCACAGGACTTTGCCTGCCATGACTTGAATGGTCTGACACATTCCGTGAGGACTGCCGTGCGGCTGTGGCAGCAGTCTGACTGGCAGGAGGCTTTTCCTGCCCTGTATTTGCAACATCTGTCTCAGCTAAAGACTGCTGCCTGGCAGCAAGCCATTGTTCCGCAGCAGCAGCAAAGGGGTTTGCAGCTGATGAAAGCTGTCTGGAAGGTTCTGGAAGGCTGCTGGTACTTAGGCCAGACTCCTCAGCAGAAGACTCATCACTGTCACATGGGTGCCAGTTCTGGGAAGCTGCCAGGAAGGGGTTGACATAGGCGTGCGTAGGAGCTGCTGTGACAGGCAGTTCTGCCGCAGCTTCAGCAGATCTGATTCCAGGCTGTGCAACTCCTACAGAGCCTGCCGAGCTCGAACCTATCCACCCTGTTGCGTCCAAGCTTTCGACCCGCGCTGGGCCTGCTTTGCCCAGCATCTCGCACCGCTGTGCCTGCCTTGGTCTCCATCCGATGAAATGGTCATCGCCTGAAGCATCGCCAGTGCTGCCGCCCACCGCCCGTCTGCCCTCAGCATTGTTCCCTGACTCTGCTCGGCCATGGTGCTTGTGATCTCCTTTATCACGGCTGGTCAGCCGTGTGGTCTCGTTCTCGCCGCCGTTGCGTATGCTTTCCTCACTGCTGCGCCTCTCTTGCTGCAGGAAAAAAAGGGCAAATGCCTAAAAAAAGACCAATGTCTAAAGACACAGCCAGTGTCTATAAAAAATGCCAATGCCTCCAAAAGGCATCAATACTTTGCTGCATTGCCAAGCGCCACCAGATACTCTATGGCATGTAGCACGTACTCACTCAGCATGATGCTGATGCCTTGCAACCAGCTGAAAATCAAGTTGAGTGTGCTGCGCGTCGCTATGCCACTAGCGAGGTGCCGCGCTATGCTGTGCTTTGACTTGGACAATGGTACTACATCATTGATTTGGACAACGGCGCAGTTGAACACTATGCCACAGTGTGCCAGGCAGAGCCTAGGCGTTGCATTAGATGCTGAAATACTAAGTCTGAGACCCAGTGCATCTAGAACACACACACCTGAGCTTTGCTGAAGCTGTCCTGTCGCCACTGCTGCTGAGCAGCCATCATGTGACCTAGGGCTACTCCTCGGCCGCCAAAGGGCCCTGACTTGCGGTTTGTCAGGCTGCCACCTCCCCTAGACTCCTCAAGACTCAGAGGCTCAGCAGTTGGATGCTTAAAGGGAAGCTGGTCAGACTCAGAGTCATTGGAGGAGCTGTGGCTCTGAGCTCTGAGGCTCTGTTGTGCAAAGGCAGAGAAGGGCGTGCCTCCAATGACTTGGCCTATGCTGCCTATCACGTGACTGATGCTGCCTTTCGCCTGAGTGAGGCTACCTAGCACTTGTGAGATGCTGCTTCTGACAGGATTGCCTTGCTCCTGCCCTCCAGCTGTACTAGCCTCAGCCACAGGGCCACTGCTCCTTCCATCTTCAGCAGCGTCTGCAGCAGCTGCTTGCTGAGTAACAGCCTGGGATCCATGTGATGCCTGGGTGTCTGAGACTGAAGCTGGCTGGCTGCTGGCCTGTGCTGTGCCTGCTGTGCCCTGATGCAGGTCTTGACGCTGCTGTGCTTTGCCTGCTGAGCCTGTGGCAGCATCTTGAGGGTTTTTTGAAATAGCTGCCGCACCAGCTGCTGCAGCACGCTTTGCTCTGAGCCAGGCAGGAACGGCCGACTGCCCAAATCTTGGAGCAGCTGACAAAGATCTGCGTCTGTTGGGTTCCAAATTGGCACCCTCTGCAAAACACGACAAGTCATATTCCTGGATCAGCCAATTGCCTGTCTCGAAAGGAATGTGATATAATGACAGCTCCTACAGCATGTACAGGCCCAAGGAATGTAATATTGCAAATGGAGGCACACAAAAACCCCAATCTTGATGTTGATAATCATAATCACGAGGAGACAAGATACAGAAGGAGTGATGGAATGACTGAACTCCCAGAGCAGGTGCAGGCCTCAAGAAAAAGAAAAGAAAAGGAAAACAGGCCTTACCAACTGGGGCTTTGACGTTGAAGATGCTGGGAGCAGTGTCAAACTGGTCACCAAAGTTGGTGGCAGTTCCTCCAAAGCTGTGGCGCCTGATAGGGCTACGGTCCTTGTGCCTGAGGGCACTCTGCGAGATTTTCTGCTGCGACTGCCCCCCGGAAATGGGATGCTTCTGGTAGGCCAGCCCACCATCCCCCTTACCTGTCCCGGGCCGACTGCCTATGGCAGACGATCAAGACTTCAGGGAATGCAGTTTCCTGTGAAGCCAGCCTTGTTTACTAGCAAGCTGGTGATGCTCACATGGCAGTCACACATGCGGGTGCTACTGTTTGTTGCTTGTTGCTTGATGATGATGATGATGATGATGATGATGATGATGATGATGATGATGATGATGATGATGATGATGATGATGACAAGAAATGTGCAAATTAGTCATTTCGCAAGAGCAATGTATGTAATTACCCGGTAATGCCGGTAATGTTACCAATTGGTAAGCAAAGCAGTATTTCACTATCAAACACTATTACTGTCTAACTGCCAGACATGGCCGTTTCCAAGTCTGAAGGGAAGGTACTGCTCTTACTCAGGGAGATGCATCTGCTGAGTGGAACAAAGTCTCGAGCAAATTTCCTACCTCAAAACAGGTTTTGCAGGTTCAAATTCTCCCAACAGCCCTTGACAAAACCTGTCACTGCTACCAAGTCTTTCTGGTTTTGGGGCATTTGGGCATACTTTGCCCATTCTCTATAAAATGAATTGAAACGCTAAAGGCACAAAATTATTCCGTTTCACAATCCCTGCAGTTATTAGCAGTAATAGCGTGACTTCAGGAACTGTAAGCATTGATGAAAGGTAATGTGCACAGCCCTAATGTTGATGATGATGGGTGGTGATGATGATGATGATAAATGATGCCATGGTTTAATCAACTGCTTACTGGTCATAATGTCCAAGCCGCCAACAGGCGTGCTACCAAAGAAGGGCCGGTCCGTCTCATACACTTGCAGCGGCCCTGGCTTGGCCTGGCCCTCCAAGGGGGTGGGAGTCTGCTGGGGGTCTGCCCCAGGGCATCCAAAGGGGGTCTGTCCCACCACTGCCAGCTTGTTCATGTTGGGTGGCACCGTACACGATGTCGTCAACCTTGGCACTGCTGTACGCAACACAGCAATGAGGTGTTGCCATTGTGCAGAAGACTGCAAGGCTGGCAAAAGGACAGG
>JAABUW010001055.1_pt1 | contig 49116 bp, 1 predicted proteins | sample 5560081 | NCBI WGS metagenome assembly JAABUW01 (sample SAMN10711882, study PRJNA513363) | rock metagenome | isolation source: Antarctica rocks | place: Antarctica: Victoria Land, Knobhead sud | reverse complement strand
TCTATTTATTCTATTTATTCTATTTATTCTATTTATTCTATTTATTCTATTTATTCTATTTATTCTATTTATTCTATTTATTCTATTTATTCTATTTATTCTATTTATTCTATTTATTCTATTTATTCTATTTATTATATTTATTCTATTTATTCTATTTATTCTATTTATTCTATTTATTCTATTTATTCTATTTATTCTATTTATTCTATTTATTCTATTTATTCTATTTATTCTATTTATTTTATTTATTCTAGGCCTACTTTAAATAAAGATACTACCCAAGGTATTTTAAAAAAATTAATATAATAATCTTTAAAAAACCGAAGAAAGGTGATTATTTAAAACTAAAATTATATAGGTTTATTATACTTTTTAATATATTTAATAAAGCGCTAGAAATAATTATCTCTAAAAAATTTAATAATATAACGGAGGAGTATGAATTATTACTATTATAGTAAATAGGGGCTAGATAAAAGTATTTAATAAAAACCGCGTTAGAGACCTTTATAAACGTAATATATATTATATAAAACTATAGTAAGAACGGGAGAGGAAAGATAATAAACCTATTATTATTAAATATAACGGGAGCGTTTAATAACGTTTTATATAAAAGGTTATTATACGATCTATAAATAAAAGGCGTACCTAGTTTAATTATTAACTAGATAATAAGTTTTCTATCGGATAAAACTATATTCGTAATATTTAGAGGAAGAATAAATATAATAAAGAAAATAATAACGGGTATTTTATAAAGATTATTTATTTTACCGGTACTCTTTCTATTCTTTAATATACTATTAATCGAGGAGTATATTAAAATAAACTTATTAATATACGTCGGAGGACTTATAAACGATATTTATTTACTCGCCTATAACGAGAGTATAAAGAAGAATTATACGAATTTAAAACGGGTTTATAATATTTATTTAAAGTAGGTAATTATTTATAAAGTATTATTTATCCTCTAAAAATACGAGCTATATCGGTATAGTAGTAAATTTATATTCTACCGAAAAAGAGGGAAAAGACACTTAGATCTATTTAGTTTATATACTAGCCTTAGAGATCGATTTAATACTAGAGTTACTAAATATATATTTAGTACCTCGACTTATTTTAAATAATTTTAAATAAATTAAAATAAAATAGTTTAAATAATACCGGCGGTAGATAGTTAGATATATATAATTATAAATAAATAATATAGTCTATAATACCGCGCTAACTTAAAGAGTATTACGCGCGTATATAATTTTTATAAATCGACGTAATTTAAAATCTAAATTAAATTAGCGTAGTTATAGCGCTCTATATAAACTTAGCGAGCTACCCGGCGCTAGTAGAAAATCACGGATTTAAAATCTTAAATACGAAGTTACTATTTTTATGATTTTTATTTAAAAAATTTTTTTTTTTTTTTTTTTTAGATTAATATTCTCTTTTTATTATTTTTCCGCCTAAAGTAGTAAAAGGCGTATTTAGTACCTCGATTTTCTTATATAGTCTCCCGCTTTATTAATATAGTTTATATATCTCGAATATCGAAGAAGTTTAATATAGAAATAATAATAAACTTTAAGAATATAATTATTAAATCTAAAGCGAGTATTAAAATCTTAGGATTATAAATCGATTTAAAATTAAAATAGGGATTATATCTAGCCTAGATTAAGACTAGGGCGATTAATTAGAGCCGCGTTATAAAACATTTAATTAATTCGATATAAAGCGCTACCTTCGCGAAGTATAAAACAATATATAATATAATAATTAAATTAATATTTATATTTATAACTCCGATATAATATTAACTTAAGGGAACGACGGAGGTTATAAAGAGATATATATAAAAACTAGTAATTATCTAGAACGACTATTTTAGGACGATTTTAAAAGTATTTAAAACTACTCTAATTCTAATACTCGAGGTTAAATTAATAATCGCGTTAATCGATCTCTAGTTAGACCGCCTAGTAATATAATATTAAATAAATCGAGGGACTTATTTAGTTACGTCTATAAAAAATATAAAAATCTAAAGTAAACTCTATAGAGGAGGTAAATAATAATAAATATCTTTAATATTAATAACGGAGAAAGAAGCCTAGGTACTTCGCGTCCTAAAATTTAAAGAATAATATAAAGTAGTTATAATTATAAAGAGAAGAAAAGATTAAACAAATTTAATCGAAAATATCGAAGAATATTAACATATTAAAGTTATCGATTAAAGAATAAAAAATTAGGCCCGCTAGCGATAACTAGATAAATAGGAGAGTTATAAGAAAATAATCTTTATATAAACTATTAACCCGGTTGAATAAAGAGATTTATTCGGGGATTAATTCGATTATTATAATTAATTAAAAAAGACTAAAAACTTTATAGTAATATAATTAAAATATATTAAAATCGGATTAAATAAGTTTTTATACCGAATAAAGGTATTTATAGTCCGTAGTACTAGTTATTAATATAAATAGAGGAAATAAAGTATAAAGTATATATTATTATTTTACCCGGAACTAGCTAGCGATAAAATAGAGTTAATAAAATAAATAAATATATATAATTTTAGGAAGATATTAATATAGGTTTAAAATATATATATAATCGCCCGGTAGATATTAAAAACGGGATAACTTAGTTAATTCTCTTTTATTAAAGAATAACTAGTATAATTTAAATTATTACTAGGACCTAGCGATATATCTAGATTTATAAAAAAGAGGAAGAAAAGGAAGAAGCCGCCGGCCGAAGGGCCGTAAATATTAATTATTTAATAAATTTATAATAAAGCGGCCTATAGGCCTACGAGATAAATAAATAAAATTAAAGAAATTAAAATAAAAGAGAAACGGAAGGAAGAATAAATAATATTTTAATATAATTATAATTATCGGTTATTAACTAGTAAAAAGAGGAAGTAAATTATCGATAAATTAGAGTTTTTAACCGACGAGGTTTCTTTAATAATTAGTAGGCGCCGCTAGTAACCCTATTAAAAAAGAATTCGCGGAACTCCTTTATTAATAAAGTAGTTTTACTAGAGTAAATATATAAATTAATTAATTAATTAATTTCCTCTTCTTGTTCTTTACTTTTTATATCTTTTCTATTTATATATTCTATTTAAATATTTCTCGTAGTTCTAGTATATTATTTAAAGTATTTATATTAATTTATTTATTAAAGGTCTTTAATTATCCTAGTTATTTTATAAAAAAAATACCTCGTTCTTTATTATTTATTATTATTTAGTACTTTTTCGACTTCCTATTTATTCGTATTATTTATTAATTCCGGTAGAGGTATATTAAGAATCGAAATATTACTTTATTATTAATAATACGAATCTAGAAGTAATATATAAAAAATATTATAAATTCGATAGCTAATTAATAATATTAGCTAATATATTTATATTCCGATAATATCTAAAATCTTAAATAATTTAATTACTTTATAAAAGAGCTTTTTATTTTTTTATTTTTTTATTTAATTAATAATTAATAATAATATAAAGTTATTTATATAAAATGATTTCCGTTTATATCTTTTCTTATAATTGTATTTCTATACCTCGATTATAATAGTCTATACTCTTATTAAATACTCTTTTAAAGTATTAATTTTTTTAATTCTTTTTTATACCGATAATATTTCTCCCTTATATATCTCGCTCTTAAGACGCGGCTTAAGAGATAGGTTATAATTATATATAACTATAAATAATATTTTTTTTATTATCGTATACTATATACTATAATATATTTATTATATTATAGGTAAAAGTATTACTTAATTATTTTACTCGCTTAAATAAAAGGTTCTTAAATAATATTTTAAAATTTAATTTTAATATTTTATCTAGTTATTCGTCTATAAATAAAATATAATATTTAGGCGTTTTTTAATTATTATTAAATAATATACCTCTAATTAAAATATATTTATAAAGATAGAATCTTTATTAAAAATAATCCTATTAAGAATTTTAAACTTTAGGATAATTTCTTCGAATATTAACTCTATTAATCCCGTAAAGTCGATCGTTTTAATAATTAAAATCTATTATAATATCTTTATATACCTATTTATAACTATAAGAACCGTATTATAAATATATTTATATTATTTATTTAGAGTGTAAATTAATAATAAATTTTTTTATAATTTCCTTCTACGGCCTTATAAAATATAGTAGAGAACTAATTTTATTATAAAAACGGTATCGATATACCTTCACTCGCTAGTATATATTATATATATCGATATATTCTTATACGTCTATTAGAACCGGTATAGAAGCGATATTAATATAGGTATATTAAATAAAATAACTATCTAGAGAGTAAAGATAGTAATTCTATATATCGGTAAGTCCGGAAAAATAATTCTGTAAAATCGCTACTTAATTAGTATAAAATACATATTTTGTAGCCTTAGTAAATCTTAGCGCTAAGATTTTTAAATTAAAGTTAAAGTCTACGCGGGAGCGCTAAACTTAATCCTAAAAGTAACTTTATAGCCCTATAAAGTAACGCTAGTAAAAATCTAATTAAAAATTCGGAATCTAGGCTGAAAATGGATTTAATAGAATATTTATATTCCTATATAGGGGCCCTAGTCTAGATACTCTTAAAAGTTAAAGTTAAAAAAAAGAGTTATTAAATCGGTGTAATATCGCTATTTAATCGGTGTATAATATATTTAGAATACGGGATATAAGTAGATACGTATTTCTAGTATTTTATATAATTTCGGTGTAAAATATATAAAAATCGGGGTTTCCCAAGTTATCGATATATATATAAAGGTATTTGAGAATATTAAAGCGGTAGCGGTATACTAGGCTTAATCGGGTATAGTAATATATAGTTTATTAAATATAAATTTATTAAATATAAGTTATAGGAAGATAATAGAAAAATAAATATAATTATAATACTACCTCCCTCTTTTAATAAACGATACCTTTAATATTTAGGTATCCTTAATATTAATAACGTAATGATTTTTTAAATATATTAAATATTTTTAGAAGTTAAAAACTAGGCTTTTATAAATATTTAATATAATATTCGTCGATAATATCCTATATAACCTCGAACTCGTTATCGTTAATATTATATTATATAAGATCTTGATTAAGGTCTCTTTATTTAACTCGGTATTTTAATCTATCGCGTACTTCCTTAGAATCTAGTATATTATCGATTATTTATTCGTCGTCGTTAGGGGTTATAATTGGATTAGGTTTAAAATTCCTTTATATTAATAAAACGGGGAGTTAATATTCTACCGAAAAATACGTAAAATATATTTAGATTTATTTAGTTTATATACTAGCCCTAAAGATCGTTTTAATATTTATTTTCGTTAAGAGTTACTAAGAGTAGCCTTTTCTTATTAATAATTACTATTTACTATCTTATATAGTTATATTAATTACGAATACGCGCGAATCGTATCGGGCGATTATATTATAGTCGGAGTATTATATTTATTAAACGCGTAAATTACTATTAATAGATCGTATTTAATAAAATTATATAGTATTATTAAAATAATACATTTATTAAATATATAAGTCTATATTATCGTCCTATTTATTTATATCGCTATTTATAGTTTTATCGACTTTAACGGTTTCTTCGTTCTTATTACTTTATTAACTTTTAATAACTTCTCCGCCGTAATTTAAATCGCCGCCTTTACCGCTACCGCTATTATTATTAATACTATATAAATTTACGCATTTAGTACTAAATATACGTCTATTAAAGTTTTATAAATAATTATTAATTTTATTCGATATATAGTTATTATTTACTTCTTTCCGACTTCCTTACTATATTACTTAATTAATATATTATTATTTATTAAACTTTATGTAAATTATATCGTTATTTTTATTCTTTCTTAATTTTATCTTTTTTAAACTTTATTATTATTTATAACTTTTTCTCTAATTATTTAATATAAACCTTATATTTATTTTTATTATTATTTAATATAATCGAGTTAATATTATTTCTTTTATATTAAACCCGATTAGGTTCTTCCGGTATAAAAGCGGTCTAGAATTCCTTAAACCTCTATAATTTAAAGATAATTTAATTTTCTAGTTATTTTTCTCTTTATATAATATTAAAAGTATATTTCTTTTTAGGTTTAGAAACTTTATATAAACTACTCTATATTTTAACCTTTATATTATTATTAAATTCTTTTATTCTAGCGGAGATTTATTTAAGATTCTATAATAAAGATAAAAGCGAGTCGGGGGCGATATTTTATTATAAATAATAAATTAACTAAGTCTAAAATAGTTATACTTTATTAAATTTATATATTAAGAATTTAATACTAGCGTTCGGGTAGTAATAAATATTAAGGGTATTAAAATATATAAATTATAAAAGAATAAATTATAAACGCCTAATTAATTTATTTTAAGGTTATCGTTTTATATATATTAATTTATATATCTTTTACGTTATTAATTAATATAAAAAGATTATTTTAAAATTTATTATCCGAAAGGTTAATTTATTCGTCGTTATCTAAATTATTAACGAAGGATAAATTATATATCTAACGACTATCGAGGTCTATTATAGTCGTATCGTTATTAAAGTCGAACTTTTTTATATTTTTAATAGTATTCTTTACCCCCTTTAATAATACTTTACGAATATAAGTTTTATACCTTTTATTATCGAGATTTATTTATACTCTTTATATTCTTCTCTACTAGTTTAATACGAACTCTTATTAATTAACTATAATATATTTATTAATAATAAAAAAGAATACGAGTATTTATTCTAAATCTTCTCCTCTTTAAACTTCTCGACTTTATACTCTCTAATAAGGTACTCCGAGATAATATATATTATTATTATAACGGTAAATATAATTAAAAGATCGGGGAGGAGTTTAAAGAATTTTCTTATATTCTCTTCGTTAATAAAATTATTCTTCGATAATTTAAATATTATATAAATAAGTATTTTTATTAAAATAAGGTTCGCCTATTTATCTTTTTTATTATCGATTTATATCTTCGTTAATTATATTATTAAACTAGAGTATATCTTATATTAAAATATATAAAAGTTTAGCGGTATAATAATTTAACGGCGAGAAAGATTATATTTTATTATAAACCGTTCTATATATATAATAATTATTATAATTCGTATAATCGTTAAGGCGTAGGCGCGTTATCATTTAAAAAAGTCGAATAATTATATATTAAATTAATTTTAATATAAAATATCTACCTAAATAAATCTAACTTTTTATACTTTAGGTAGAGTAGGCCGATTATCGACCCTATTAAATTTAATTCCGATTTTAAACCCTAAGTTTTTAATTACGACGTCCTATATATATTATATCCGATTATTAATTTATTAAGGGTTATTATCCGGTTAAAGCTCTTTATTTTTACCTAGATTATAAATATATCTAGTTAGAATAATTATTTTTAAAAACTTCTCGTAATTAAGAACGATAATAATATATATTTTATAAAACTCTGCCTTCGTCTAGTATTTCGTACTACTCTAGAGGTAAAGATTATATTTATATTAATCCTTATATATATTAAATAATTATAGAATATAGATTAATTTTACCGCTAAAACCTCCTTTTATTTAATTTTTTACGAGATAATTTACTTATAATAACTTTAACCTATAATCGAGTTAGTTAGATTCGATTATATATAATCCGAGATTTTTATTTTTATCTTTATACGTTTATTATCTAGGAAAGTTTTAAAGTAACTTCGTTTTTTATTATTTCCGGGCTATTTATTCTCTTTATCGCTAGAATCCGAATCGTTATAATTATATTTTAATTCCGAGTTAGAGTAATAATTATTCCGCTATAAATCTTTATAAAATATATTATTTTTATAATAATCCTAAAAGGTAGCCGGATTAATATTAAATATCTTTTAATTATAAATCGTAAATTTACCCTATTAGATAGTATATTATTAAAGTATAAATTACGAATTTATATATTACTTTAGTCGGATTAAATAAAAAAGAAGAAGGGTATTAAAAAGTAGTAATTATTAATAAAAATAAAATTTACGTAGTCGGGGGAAAAAGGGGAAATTATTTATTTTTAAGAGATTAAACTTAATAGGATTAGACCTTAAAGATCTAATCCTAGTTTATCGAATATAATTAATATTTATTAAATATTATAAATATTAATTCTCGAGGTTTATATTAAAGAAGCCGGTTATCTTTAATTATTAGATTTATTATTACGATTAATACTCTTTTTCTTATTTAAATTTAATATTTTTATTTTAGTTATATATCGAGAGCCTCGCCGCTTAAACTATTCGAGTTTCGGTTAAAGGTCTCGGTCCTTTAAAGAGGGTTTATTATTATATATATTATATAGCGCTCGATTAATAACTCTCGGATATTAAAAGAAAAATATTTAATACCTTAAATATATATTTCTACTAGCGCTACTCTTTATTCCCGTTTATTAAAGATAATTATATTTAATAAATTAAAGCGGGTATAAATAATCGCGTCTTTTTTATTATCGTAATCTAGGTCGATTTTAATTAAGGATATAAATTTTTTAAAGTCGAGGTCGTTTATACTCGTTAACCTCGTATATATACTACTTTTTTAAATATTTTAAATTATATAAATTATACTCTAGTCTATATTATTCTTAATATATAATATTATATAATAGATAAAATTAATCCGATTAATATTTTTATTTATATAAATAAAGTTCGGTTTATTATTTAATTCTTTTAATAATTCGGCGCTTAAAAGTCCCTAATCTTTTTAGTTATTTATATAATATTATTTAATCTTTATTTATTTTCTTTTATTATAATTATTTCTTTAAGCGAGGAAAAATAGATACTAGTTCTTCTATTATTTAAAGATATCGCCGAATATATAAACGAATTTATTATAAATACCGGCGAAAATAGGTTATAGATAATTCTTTATATTTATTATATTTAGTCTTTAACCTAAAAGACCTATAATCTTTAATTACTTTTATAATCGCGTAAAGATTAATAAATATATAATTTTATTAATACCTAGCTTCGCTTTTATAATCTTCGCCGATTATATTATATTATTAAAATCTCTTAAATTTATTCTTAATTAGCCCGTCTTTAGTTATTATAAATATTATATTTAATAATCTTCTATATATCCGCTAATATCGAGGTATTACTTTATTATTTATTTATTCTAGCGGTTAAATCGGGTAATAAGAAAAAAACCGAGCTCTAGTTTTAATTAATATAAAAGTAATTAACCTATATCTTATAATAGAATAATTTCTTATTATTTATAATCGAATATACTATAATTTACCCCCGTAATTTATTTTATAATATTTATTATCTTAGTTATTCGCGCGTAGTTTATAAATTAGGTAGTATATTATAAATTTAAATATTATATTAATTATATAATCTACCTTCGCTTATTATAATTATAATAGGTTTAATTATTTATTTATATCCCTTATATTAGAAAGTCCTCGTTATAGATTAAATTATATAAATCCTAATCGATATAGTTATTAATATAAAATATATCGTCTTTTCTTATAGTCTTACCTATATATACTAGTATAATATATATACTCTTTATAATTTTTATTATAAGGATAATTTAATACTCTTTAAATATCCTTCGTTTAGTAGTTAAATTTACCGGCTATAGTTCTACTTTTATTATATTATAGGTTTTATATAAAGAGCCTCTATTACGGATCTTTAAAAAATCGACGAGGGTATAATTATATTAGAATAATTTACCCTTAATATTTTAATAGTCTATATTCGATATTATTAAAAAAAGCCGGAGTTAAATAAGACTTTAATTATAAAGGGAAGTTATATAAAACTACGATTATACTTTTTATATTAAAATATAATTATATCTCTACTCTCTTTAACTCTATTAATTAATTTTATATATTATATAGTTCGTAATTAGGTTTTTTAAGTCTTTTAAATCTTTTTTATTTAATTTCTAGTATTATAAAAACGGATAAAGATAAATAAAGTATAAATCGATCTAGGTAGGATTAATTTCTCTCCCGTTTATAGTTTTAATAATTATCGGTTCTTTACCCCTCTTCTACCGGCGTTAATATATATAAACGATTAATACCTCTAAAAAATATTCGATATATAATTTCTTTTATATTACGGATAGCGGGTATTAATATACGGTATTAAATTTTATCCTTAAAGCTCTTTTCCTTTCTTAAGATTTTAAATTATATTAAAATCTAAATAATCGAATCTTATAATTAAATTTTAATACCTTAATTATAAAGACTACTATTTTTAAAATAAATAATCTTATTATAAAATAAAATAGATTATCCTTTATAACTAGTATTCGTAGGTAACGGGAAGTATAACGGACGAGTTATTTTTAAAAAAATTCTCGTTTATTAATTAACTCGAAGAAAGATTTAATTAAATAATAATATATTATTTCCTTATATTCGGTATTATAGTTATTCGTAGCGCCGAATATTCGAATTTACTTTATATAATACGTTATTATATAAAGCTTTAAGATATTAAAATAGTTATTCGGGTTTACTCCGTTATTTAATTTATACTAACGAAAATAATCCTTTAATTTATTAAAATAATAAAATATATCTTAAAGATATCCTAATATTTTATCCTCGTATAAATAATATAAAATAATTAATATAAAATTTATAAATACCCGTACGTAATAGAGTTCTCTTTTATATAAATCGGTTAATAACGGAGCGATTATTAATATTAATTATTATATAATCGCTCTTCGGTCTTTACCTATTTATTATACGATAGTATTATAATATTTATAGTTTTTTAAATCGTGGAAGATTAGAATAATACGAAATCTTTCGTTTAGTTATATTATTTCTAATATATTTTTTAGTTTTACCTTCGCCCCCTTTAATTTCCTAATAGTAGGCGCGCTCTCTTTAATAACTAAAATAATTTATTTAAGGAAATAATTAATCGTACTCTTAAATAATTAATATAATATATCGACTAGTATAACTTTATATATATTAACCGTAGTATATAATTAGGCGAAATTATATACTAAATATACCTATTAATTATTATTCTCTAGGATATTTTCTTCGCGTTATCGCCGAATTTAGGACTAAATAAAAAAGTAGGTTCGGAGGCGTTATTTATTTTAAAAATTTCCTTATTTATTTAATAATATTATATAAATTATATATTATCGGCCGCTTTTAATTTTTATAATTAAAATTTAATTTTTATAATTTACTATAAAGCCTATAATAAACGGATAATAAAATCGGATTTTTTAATTTATATATATAATAAGGAGACCTATAATCGCTACGATTTTAATTATTAATTTAAAATTAGGACTTTAAAATTATCTTAGGTAAAAGTTTCTAATATATTTATAATCGAGTATAATTAATATAAATTTATATTATATATCGGATTTAATATATTTATTATTATTAAATATAATAAATAGAAGTCCTAGGAGTATTAAACCCGGCCGTTTTTAACTTTATTATATTTATATCTTTAGATTCCTTATAATAAAATAAATTAATTATATAATTAAATTACTCTTATATTATATAAATAAAGTTTTATTTATAGAAAGAAATAGTAGTACTACGATAACTCTATTAAGAAACTTCTTCTATATCTATTATTATCAATCGCTAGTATATATCTCGGTATATACGCGTTTATTATTATTATTATACTAGCGTACGGGTTTAAATTTTATTTTATTTTTAAATAGCCGGTACTTTAAAAGAAATCGGAGGGCCTTAATAATATCTCGATATAAGATATTATAATCCTTTAACTCGGTCCTCTAGATCTTTAATTAAATATTAAATATCTATTTTATCTATTTATCTTCGTCGATATTAAATATAATACTATTTTATATTTCGGTTAAGTTATTAATATTCTTATAATTAAAAAAACTATATAGTAATTCGAGTCGAATATTACGAAAAATTTTATTATAACGACTTTTAATTATTTTTTCCTCGTAAAATTATTAAGCGAGCGCGTAATCGTATATACTCGGAAATAAATAATATACTCCTTTTATTTTATTAATAAATTAAGAATATTTATTAAACTTTATAAAGTTAATATTTATTTTATCGGGTTTAATATTTATCTCTACGCGATAATTATTACCTTCCGTAAACGTTTTTACCCGAATATATAAAGATATAAATAAAAGATATTTACGCCGGATATTAAAAAATAGAATTAATAACTTCTTTTATTTATTATACTTTAAATTATTATAACTAGGCCGGTTCGAGAGTATTTAATAAATTATAATCTCCGTATCTATATTAATGTCTTTTATATTAACGGCGAAAACCCTTATATTAGTTCCTTTTATATTATTTATTTCTATAACCTCGTTATCTCTTTAGGTATATATCGTTAATCTCGTCGATTATAAAAGTCGCCGAGGTAAAAAGAGTAAAGTTTATAATTTCTTATATAAATAATTATCGACGAAGATTTTATAGTATAGTAGGTATCTATTAAATTTATTAAAATTTATGAAATTTCGCCTATAATATATATATATATATAGTACTATAATATTTATTTACCGCGGTAATACTATCGCTTTATAATTATTATATTATATATATAATTAAGTAAGATCGGATATCCGAAATAAAAGTCGAAAAAGGGGTATTCGATAAACGAGTTCGATATTTATTAAATATATTTTCTTATATAATATATATTATTAAATAATATTTAGTTTATTTCCTATCGATTTATAGTCTTTTATATAATAATAAAAGTAAATTCTTCGAATAAATATATAAGTAATATCTAGATTTATTATATAATAAAACTTTAGAGGCTACCCGCCGTAAACCGATTTATATTAATAAATAAATAGTATTTCAATAGTTTAATATTTAGATTTTTTAAGTCCTTATCTTTAAAATAGTTTATTATTAAATATTCCGCCGATATTAAAGAGTAAGGGCTTAGTTTATTTATAATTTTATTAATTTATATATATTTAATCTTCCCTATTATCTAACTTATTAATTATACTCGGGATTAAGACTATTAATAACTATTATAATAAAATAAATAAAAAGAGTTATTATTAAAAGATCCGAGATTTATATATATTCTTTATACTTATACCGATAATAAAAGAGGGAGTAATATAACTCCGAAACCCTACTTTATTAAAAAAGCGAGAATATTAAGAATTAATAATAATAATAAACGGTAAAGGCCTATAGATAATATTTAACCTATAACTATAATAAGTAGTAATATATAATATAATATAAACGATATTAATAGTCAGCTTCTCGAAGGTTTTTATATTATATATTAAACGCAAATCTTTCTAATTAACTCGAAAATAAATTTAATTTTAATTTTTTATCTTTTCCGAATAAGATTTAGCCTCTATACTATCGATATTCTTAATTTATTAATTCGTAAAAGGAATAAACGGTTTACTCGTGAATTATCTCGACTCACTTTTTATTTAATTTAACTATATAATTATATCGAGAATATATATAATTAAATAAAAGTGTTATTAAGGCTATTAATATTTACTTTTAATTATAAAGAATATATCGGCTTTAATAATCGAGTAAGTATTTTATTTATAAATATCCTTTATATTATTATTATAATTAATTATAAATAGGCCGGACCTATTAAACCTAAAATCGTTTTTAAGAAATATATTTTTATAATTAAAATAAATATTAACGTTAACGCTTTTATTAACGGGGAGTAAACCTTATTACTACTCCTAAGAAAAAGACGGGTATAAAATATAAAATTATTATCGTCGAGCCCGATCTAATTAATAATAAAGATATTATTATTATTAATAAAAATATAGTTATTAAAGGTACTCCCGTTAAAGAGAAATATATTTATAATTATAAACCTAAATATCTTAAGGCTCCTTTAGTTAAATACGCCGAGAAATATTTTATAATCGTAGTAATTTTCGAGGATAAGGATACTACTAGTATAAACGTTTAACTCGCGAATAAGAATTAATATAAAGACAAATTTATTTCTAAAAATCGGATTAAAGAGGAATAAAAGAATAAAGATTATTCTTTAAATAAAGAGTTAATACTTCGTAAATTAATAGGGGTTTTTATAATAAATACCGGTAAAGATTATACCTTATATCGAATCGCTTTAAAATATAGTTTAATTACTTTATTCTACTCGGTAACTTATAAATATAAAGCCCGAAAATAAAATTATTAAATAATTATAATTTTTTTTTTTCTATCTCTATCGAAGATTATTTATCGAGGGTTAATTTATAAAATAAAATTATAATAACGAAATTAAACTATAATCCTCGATATATTAATTTATTTAAGACCGGACTTTTTAATTTTACTCTTCTTACTATTTTATTCCCGAGTACCTTAGTAATAATAATAGGCGAATATACCGGTATTTATATATATTAAAGTATTTATTATATTACGAGTTAACGTTTAAAATACCCGCCGATTAGGATATTTATTATTATAAAATCTATATTTCTATATTTATTAATTATCTATTTTAAAACGGTACGAGTTTTTTAGAAATTATTTATCTAAGATCTATATAAATATTTAATTATAAATAAGATATTATTAATTAATTATAAAAAGTAGGTTACTATAACTAATATTTTACTTTATTTATTTAACTTTAAATACGGCTACGCTACGAAAAGTTTAATATACTTTTAATTATTATAAATACTCTTGTACCTTTATCTACCGATTATAATATTTCTACCTTTTTATTTATATATAATTACTATTAATAAGAGTAATTATATACGAGGAATTATAAACTTCGTAAATAAATAATTACTATTACTTTAATATTTAGTTAATAGACTCCGTAATCTTATTTTATTAAATTTAATCTACGTCGAAGGTCTTTATATTTTAAATTATTTATAATTTATTTTACTTTTTATTTAATTTCCCTATATAATCGCCGAGCTAAAAATAATAATATAAAAAGAGATTATCTTTTACGTAAATAAATAATTACTATTAATAGGAATCTTAATTAACGGATTTTATAATTTTATTTTCTTAAGTTTTTATTTATTCTATATCTCTTTATACTGTAAGTAGTAATATTTTATTAATTTATTATATTAAATAAATAATAAACCGCGGTTACTCGCTTAAATAAAAATAACCCCGGTAAAGCTACCGGCGACGTATATATAAATCTTTAAACTATTAAGCGCGACGAAGCCGATAATTTTATTAAAAAACGAGCCGATAATAATACTACGCCTATAAAGAAGAAGAACTCTTCGTATAAAATAAAAATTATCTTTAAAGACTAGGGTAAACCTATTAAATAATTTAAAAATAAAGATACCCGCGTAACGTATAAGATTTATATAGACGAGAATAATAACTAGTTATTTAATATATATATTTAGATTAAGGCTTTTATTAATAAAAAAGAATCTACTCCCGATTATTTTTATAAAGAGTAATTACTTTATATTTAAATATTTCGGCTAAATATTATAAACGATATTTAAAACGAGTCGTTAATCTATATATATTTTAAGACTTTTATAAATGAGCCCGTCTAAAATAACTTTATTAAATAAATATACCTCGATTATTATATTAAACTATAGGAGGTCGGAGTAGTTACCTATTATACTATAAAATAACTAATATATATAGAATTTTTATTCCGCCTAGCGAAGGCGTAGACTAAAGGAATTCTATAAAAAACTAGTAATCTAGGCGTTTTTTAATATATCTAAAATTAATTACTCGATATATTTATTAAATTAGAGAATAATATAATTAAATTTACTACTTTCTTTTCGACCTCGGAGGCGGATTTATTTTTTATTTTATACGGCGAAATATTATTTATATTTAATCTTAAGCGAGTATATATATTATATATTTATTAATTTAATAATTTAGCCGATACGAAATATAAAGTTTAGAAAGATTAAATTATATTAATAGTAAATTATCCAAAGATTAATTTACTATTTAATTTAATATATATTAATAATAATAAATATTAAACTACCGAGGGTATATTTATTATTTACTAGGAAGAGAATAAAATAAAAGATATTAAAAATTCCTAGTTTTAGGAATATTAACTACGCGCCCTAATAATTATATTAAGGGGTAATCGTATTTATATAGACCTCCTCCGCCTACCCTCGAACTACGAATATTACTTTTTAATAAAAGATAACTTCGTAATTAAATTTCTTATTAAAGAATAAATAATAATTATCCTATTAAGACTCTTTCCTTATATTAATTTACTCGATTATATTATTATATTTAACCGTCTTTAGAAGTACGAAAATAATAATTAAAATAATTTAAAATTAAAGTCGGTCTTTAATTTAATAGATTTATAAAATATATTACGCGAAGAGTTTAAGAAGTTTTATTTCGATATAAAGCCGATAATAATTAAAGTCGTTCCTCTTTTATCCAATATTCTATATAAATTTAAACTAGCCGTTATTAAAATATTAAATCCCGTATATAAAAAAGATATAAATTATATTCATAACCCTCGATAATAACGATTTATTATTAAATAAGATTTATATACCTAGACCGTAATTAATATTCTTTAAGGAATAAATTTTAAGGTTAAATTTAAATAATAAATTATTAATCTAAATAAATCTTAAGTAAGTATATTAAAATATTTATTATATATATTTAATAGCCTCGGACTCCTAAAAGAATTATAAGGAACTAGGAAAATCAAACTCGATATAATTATTATTATATTATTTATATCGGCCGGTAAAAAGGTAAAGGTCCTAAATTTAATAAATAAAATAATAGACTCTTTTATTACGAAACTAAATACCGAATTTACTCGACTCGGTAAAAAAGGAATTAAAATTATAAAGAAATATATAGTTCGCTTTTATTTATTTATAACCGAATAGGTCGTTATTTAAAACGAGAATTAACGATATATAGTTTATAATATTAATAATTTATAATAATAACCTAGCTCTTCGCTCCTTTAAAATTAATATAATCGGTTTATAATAACTATAATAAATAAAGTTAAAAAGATATTTTTTAATATTATAAATTATTATTATAAATTTTATAATACGAGGTTCGGTACTTTATTACTATAAATTATAAACTTTCTCGATCGATTTAATTTAAATATTAATCCTACTTTTATTAATAATATTATTATAAGCGGTAATAATACCCTTAAAGATATATAACTAGACCATAATAAAACTATTAAAAACGGCGAGTTATAAGACGAGAGCGATTTTTAAATTAATATAATATAAACTAGTAACGCCTTTTAACTTAATAAATTATTAAATAACTAAAGATAAAGAGGCTCGGATTATAATAATAACGATCTTATTAATTACTATAACGAAGATATTATCTTAATAAATATTATAAACTTCGAGGACTACGGGGGTAGAGCGGGGCCTATATTTAAAAATATAATTTTTTAAAAAGTTAAAGAATTATAATAAATAATAAAAAAGAATATTAAATATAAATTAAACGAAGCCGGGAATATAACCTACTACTAAAAACTCTATAAATACTTTCGCGAGATATATTATAAAATTAAGAATAATGATATATTTAATAACGAGGAGGAATATTATATATTTGAAATACTCGAATTATTACTCTTAAAGGATATTTTTATAAAGAATATCGTTATCGTTATTATAACCCTTATTAATTTAGGTTATATAATCTTAAACAAGAATTTTAAAAGCGATTATATTATTATTTAAAAATTTAATAAAGTCGATAACGGGGAGCTTTTCGTTACCTTAATATAATACGAAATTACTATATATTTATTAAGAGACGATAAGTAACTATTATTTAAAGAATAAACTATAAAGTATAATACTTTTATTAAATAAATAAATAAAAGTATATATAAATACTAGGTAATCCTAGGCCACCCTAAATATGATTTAATAAAATAATACCGAATTATTATAAATATTACTAATATTATCGCTAGAATTTAGTATAAAAACTTTATTATCTTTATAATAAATCCGGCTAGTCGCCTTAATACCGCTATAACTACCGAAGTATATAAGGATTTATTTAATACCCCTATAAACTTTATCTAAATTAATACCGACGGATAATATTATAAAATAGGTTTCTCCTAATCCGGTTAAAATAAACGGGAGTTATAACTTATTATAAAACTCTATTAATATTATATTTAAAGAGGAATTAAAATTAAAATTATTCTTATCTTTATAAACTATCTCGTATAAATTAATTTTACGAGACGAGCGCTAGTGTTTATTATAAAATTAAAAGATATAAATACTAGAACTATTAATAATTATTAAGACGAAGGAAAATCTATAATAATTCTTTATATAATAGGATTCGAGAAGTTAAACTTTATATCTTTTAATCCCCGCCTAGTAAAAATAGAGTATTAACGAAATAAGATACGTAAGAATTACAGTGTCAACGAAAAAAATAGTGGTTAAGATTCAGTCTTAGTATATTATATATTGATTGAACTATCTATCGGTACGAATAAGCTACTATCTTATACCAAGGTACTAGTAACTATAACACCGCCTTTTTACCGAGGTTTCTCGCGTAAGCGATATTTTAATAATTATTATAAATTAAATAAGAATTTAATTATACGAGAGGAAATATAAATAATTCTATTATAACTATCTATAAAGACTTTTAATAGAAATAAATATTTATATTATATACGAAAAAGAGCTCCTAATATTTAATTTTATTAAATATAATTATAATTTAAACTCGGACGATAACTTTTAAAATAAGGATCTATATATAATAAATTAATCGGAGGAAGATCCTAGTAATATTACGTATATATAAGAAAAAACTAGAAATACCGAGGGATTTAATAATAATTAGGATATTATAAAAGTTTATAATATTTAGGACTCGATTACTTCGGGATCTAATATTAATATAAAGAATTTAACGACTTTTATTATCGACGATACGTATAATTAAAAAAGAGGCCGTAGTATAGAATATATAATAACCTCTAATATCGGTAATAATAATACGTATAATTAGGGATTTAATAAGAATATAAAATTAAATATTATATTAAACTTAAGGCTATTTAATTTATTATATTAAATATAAATAAAGATAGAAGGTTTAATAAACTTTCGGGGGTTTAAAGAATTAATAAATACCTATTATTATAAAATAAAATTATAAATTAATAGATTTTATAGTTTATTAAAAACTTCTTTATTAACCCCCTTATAAGGGAGTAATTATAATATATAAAATACCCTTAATAATTTATTTACCCTAATTAGGTACGAGTTATTTATATAAAAAATATTAGAATTATAATAGGAATATTATATATACTATATTATTTCGGAATAATACCCCTTATATATAGCTTAAAAAGTAATATATTATATCTACTTTTCTTTAATAAATAATAAAGCGGTTTAATTTTACCTTCCCTTCTATTTTAATAAATTTATTAATTACGAATAATACCCTAATTATAAAACGTACTATATACGATTAATAAGTTATTATATATATATAATCGACCGCTCTTCCGGCCAGCCTTTATATATAAAAAGTATAGTAGTTATAATTATTAAACGAAGAAATCGAACCGAGTAAAGTAAATATAAATACCGACTACGAGCGATCTTTATTTATAAATATTATTTTTAATTAATTATAAACCTTATTACTAAAACCTATAATTATTATTAAGAGATATAATTAAACTACGATTATAACCTTATTTATAAAGTTAGAAACTATATTATTTATTTTATATTATTAAAATTAAAGTTATAATACCTTTATATAAATACGAAGATTATAATAATAACGAATTTAATTTTATTTTTAAAAATTTAATAAAACTTTATTTAAAGACTATTACGGAGGATAAAGACTAAAAATAAATAAAAGAAGAAATTAAAATATAATTAATATCGAACTCTTTAACGGACTTTAAATAATATATAATTAAAGTTATTAAAGACGAGTTTATTGTTATTTTAACTCTAAAATATAAAGATAATACTCTAAAACTTTTTAATAATTTAAATAATAACGGTATTTAAAATACCCTCTTTATTTTAGTATAATTTATTATTTATAATATAAAATAGTAACTAAAAAATACTAGCGAAAGATTATTATATAAATTAAATTAATTATAATAACCTTTTTTATCATTTAATAAAGTATTAAATTAAACGTAGATAAAAAGCGTTATATTATTACCCGTTATATTAAAATAGTAGACGAATTATATAGCCGTATAAAGATTTAATCTACTAAATATTAATTTTAAAATAAAATATAATAATTTAATCTACTAGATATTAATTTTAAAATAAGGTATAATAATTTAATAATTAGATTTATTTTTATAAATATTATTAGGTTAACCGACCCTCCGTTAAATTTAAAAAATATAATATTAAATATAATATTTATTAATATTTATTAAATATTTAAACGAAGATTTAGGGTTAAATACTTCGTTATTATTAAAAATCTAGTTTAAATACTAAAGAAGTAAATTTATAATTAAATTATTAAAGGATTATTAACTCCGCGGAGTAATTAAAGAAATTATTAATAACGAGAATACCGACTCTATATTTAAATTTATATTAGTAAATTAAAAATTAATTTAATAATTCCTTTTATTCTTAATAAAGATAATAAAATTTTAAAATAAATAAACCCTTATTCCGTTTCTCGATATTATTTATAATATACGATTAATATCGGGTAGTAGAAATAACGATAAAAGATAATTCCGAAGACGATATTTATAATTTAAAATTAAGAAAATATAAATATAAAGTAAAAACAATAAATAAATATAGTAAATAAAAATAACTATTAAATAAATTATTAGCGGATATTAATTAAATAATAAATTTATAAAGCGAGTTTAATAAATATTAAAAGTATAAGCGACCGAAAAGTAACCGTCTTAATATACCGTATATATTCCGGATTATTAAGAATAATAGTACTCGTCCTAGTATATACTTTAAGTTCTCGATTAAAGAAAATTAATTTATTAATCTTAATATATATTTTAAATTAATTTTATATAATATTTTCTTTATTAAAACTTTTAACGAGTTAATTAATTTTAAAATAAATATAAATAATAAAACGATATAGTTTTTATAAGCCCTTATTAATAATTCTAAAAATAAAAATAACGGTAATCGAAATACGAAAAATAATAGAACTTTTATAACGCGCGATAATAAAAGAGTTAATTAAATTATAATAAATAATTAACCCCTAATAAATATAATATAAAAGATAATAATAACTCGACCGATTTTATTTACGATAGACGATTTATTTAAATAATTATAAAAAGGCTTTACGGACGCTAAAACCGCGTATAGCGAAAAAACGGTTAAACGCGTAGTTATTAATTAAATATTTAAATTAATATTTATCCCGGAGTAAAACGAAGTAGAAGATATTTCGATTAAAGGAAAAAAAAAAAAAAAAATCCCTAAAAAAAAGAGCGAAGGATAAATAAATTAATAATTAAATCTAAATATTAAAGTTAATAAATCGGGTTAAATTATTAAATATATAACCTATTAAAATAATAAAATATATATATTAGAATAATAAAAAATAGGAGGACTACTATCTTCTTTTTAAATTAAATAATATTAAAGATTATAAAACCGGAAAATAAATTTATATAAAAGGAATAATAATAAATTTTATTTTACTCTAAATACTCGGTATATTTATTTTATTCGAAATGAAGATCTTTTAAAACGGGGGATACCTCGTAAATATTATAAAATTTAAAAAGATAATATAACTAGCCTTTATTAAGTTTAAAATTAATAATTAATAAAGATTTTAAATTTTATAGGGTCTCGCGGTAATTTATTTAAATTATTTATTTATATTAAATTATAAAGACGTAAAGAAAACTAAAGGGGAAAAAAAATATAACTTATATTTTACGGAGGGAATAATAAAGGATCTTTAATTACTTAATATATATTACCCGTTTAAAAGGCCCTAAAGGATCTAATATATATATTTTAATTTTAATATATTTAAAAAAATTATATTAAGTTACGGCTTTAATTTCTTTTTCCCCTCTACGGGTTTATTATCCTATTAATTAAATTTAATAAATATATAAATAAAATAAAAGGATAAAACTTTTAGGTAGGTATTATAATAAACTTATAATAATTTTAAATTAAAAATATTTACCGAGAAACTAAATAAATTAAATCACGATTTCTTAATAAAATTAAAAAAGGCTTCTTATTTTAACGAAGATTATAATTTCTTAAAAATACTTTGTTTTATATCTTTAACCTCGTTTCTTAATTAAATCGATAAAGTTATAATAAAAAGAATTCCTACGGTAAAAAAAAGAGGTAATAAAATTAAAATAAAAAAATTAATATTTTAATAAAAGGTAGGACAGAGTAGAATTATAATAAACGAAATATATATTAAGAATAATAAAACTATAAAGATAATTATTAAAATTCGGAAAATTAATAATATAATACCGGGTTACAAACCTCGAAAGATTTTAATTAATAAAACTCCGTTTAAATTATTACCGAGGACGATAATAAATTAAATAAATATATTTATAAATAATAAATAAATTATATTACTTTTTAAAAAAAATTACTCTTATTTAAATAAAGCGCGTAAATACCTAAAAAATTATATAAAAAATTAATTTATTAAAATTAATAAAAGGTATAAAAGCCTTATTTAGAGTATATATAATAATTAGGATATTAAGAATAAATATAAATAATATAAAAAAACTATAATTATTATTATTCGAATATTTTAAATACGATATATACTAAAGTCTATTTTTTTCGGGGAATCGCTGGTTAAGTTTAAATTTAATTATTATTTTAACTACTTTTTAAATTATTTATAACGATATAAACCGTTACTAAATTATTATTTCGAGGAGTAAATTAAAGAGTTCGGTAAATTTATTATAATATTTTACTTACTTTTAAGAATTATAAAAAGAATATTATATTAAAAATTATAATATATTTATAACTCGCGGTTATATATTATATTAGAATTTTATTATTATTCCCTAAACTAGCTTTTTATAAAGATACGAAGGACCTTAAATTAATAAATAATAAATTAAAAAATAATAATTAATTTATATTAAAGAAAGGAAAGCTTTATAAATTAAAATAAAAAAAGTATTAATTAAATCGCCGGAGTAAATAATTATCTTAAAATATAAATACTAAATATTCTTAAAAATAAAATATAAAGATAATTATTATAATTATATTCTTTATCTCGGCTTTTATAATTTATTAAGTAAATATTACTAACGGAATCTTATATTATAATATAAGTTTTATTTTACGCTAGGAATATTATATTAATAATTATATAAATAATCCGTTTAATATAAAAGAGGTCTATCGCTTTAATTTATAAAAATATATTTAAATTAAAATAAATTAAAATTATTAAACTCTTTTAGGAGGGCAAAAATAATAAAGAAAATATAACTTCGGATTCTATATTTTAATTTCTAGTAGGATCTATTATACTTTTAAATATAAAGTAAATATTTACGGTTTTTAAATATATTATTATCTTTAACTCCAAATAACTAGTAAGCGCTAAAGATTAAATAATATACCGTATTAATTAAATCGGTTAAGATCGCGCGATATATATTATTAAATTTATAAATATAACTTCTAATATAAATATAATTATTTATAATAAATAAAGAGTTTAATAACGAATATATTAAATAATAAAAAACTCTATAAAGGAGTTAAAGAATTATAAACTCCGCGAAATCTTAAAGAAATATATTTATAATAACGAAGGCGAGTAAGATAAAGATAATAAATTATAAAAAAATAAATAATATATTATTATAAAGACGTAACGAGAGGATAATAATATTTATAAAAAAGAATATTAAGAGGGTAAATTAATAATATTAATAATTAAAAAGAGTTCGATAATATAGAGAAGATAAAATAATTATAAATTTTATAACTCTAAAAAGATCTAAATATATTAAAATAATCTAATAATCCTATATTTAATAATTATAATCTTATTATTAATTCGGAGATATTAAAGATTAATATTTATATTCTTAAATTACCTAAAGTACTCTTCGTAAAGAATTCTATAATTAAACTTATTTTTTCTAATCGTTAAAATTTATATAAAAAAATATTTCTCCTCTTTAATATTTAGTTATTAAAGTTTTAAGGTATTTATATCTTAAAATTAAATAAAGATTATTAAGCGCCTATAATTAATAAATAGGTAAATAACTTTAAGAAAAACTTTATATAATTTTATTATAAATATAACGGAAAAGTCGAGAATATTAACCCTCCCGTTATTAACGGCTATATTAATAACGACGATATTATTAATATAATATTTATAACCGTCGGAAGTAAACGAAGATATATTTTTAGATACTTCTAATTATTTTTAATAATAAAAGCGCCGATATTTATAATCGGATTAAATATTACTACGATATCCGTTTTAGAGTTATATCGTAATATATTTAGACGAGGAACGTTATAAAAAACACCCTTTAATACTATTTTAATATATTTATAAAATTTAATTAAAAATTTAAAAGTATTACCTTTATAATTAAATCGAAGATTAAATACTTCGAGGAGCTTATAATAATTATTAATATTAATATCTTTTATATAATACCCGCCCTAGAGTAAATTTTAATAATTATTATAATTATCTTTATCGATCGGACTACCTTTTATTATATTATTACGGTCGAGACGAATAACTCCTATATTAAAATAATTTTTATTAATAATATTAACTCTAAACTTCGTTCTTTAAAAATTAATAATAAAAGAATATTAACGGGGGTAATTTATTAAAGTATATTATTACTTCCGCGACGGTATTTCTAAAAATGAATTTAGTCTACTTTTAAAATATAAGATTATTAATATAAAGCGCTTATTTACGGATTTAGGCCAGAATTATTTTAGTAATAAAATTAAATTTATTAACGTCGTTACCGAGAAATATTATTATATTCGCTTCTTTCCTCTTATAGGTCCTATAGTTAATAAGAATAATAATTCTATATTTAATATAATTATAGATTATAATATTATTTACCCCTTTAAGAATAATATTTATTTTTATTTATACGTAGTTATTTAAGATACTATTTAACCTATTTATTATTATATATTAATAAATAATAATATAAAGGAATATTAGAAAAAGATAAATTAAAAGAGAGATTCGTTTTATTATAATTATAACTAATAGGACGAAAACTAGGCCAATAGGTTTTTACTACTCTAAAGGGTTACGAAATTAATTAAAATAAAAGAGAATAAGGGTAGTAGAGATAGGACTTAAGGTATTAAAGTAGGGAGTAAATTATTAACGCGTTCTAATATAATAAGGACGTCGTAATAATAAAAAGAGACTAGTAATTAAATAAGAGGGTATAAAGGGGGTATAAAAGCTTTAAAAGAATTAACGGTAATTATAATAAAGACTATAAAAAATATAGAATATAAAGAGGTATAATAGATAATATATCGCGGGCTATAGTTAATATAGATCGCGCTAGGAATAGTCTTTAATTATATATAAGAATTAATAGAAGAGCGTAGGCTCTAGGAGGCCTAAATAGATTTATTAAAATAAAAGATTTAGAAACTTAGGGCGAGGAGTATATTTATATTATTAATATAGAGCTAGGCTAATACTACCCGTGGATATATATTTATTTTATCGAGATATATAACCGAAACGAACTCCCCTCCCCCGGTAATAACGACTAGTGCGAAAATAAAGTAGTTAATAATTAGGATAAATAATACTAAGGCTAGAGGATAATTTAGGAAGGTAATTAACTCCTAATTAATTAAAATATTCTAGAACGGAGCCTACTCGGTAGCGGAGTCGATTATTAAAGTAAAATAAATAATAAAAGGGGACTTCGTTTTATATTATATAATAATAAAAGTAAAGTAAAAGTTAAAGAAGGTAATTAAATAGATAAAAAGTATTAGCCCCTCGGCGAGAGTATTAAGATAAACCTATATAATAATAATATATAGCGTAAAGAAGGAGGCCGTCGATACGAGTAATTAAAAAGCGGCGATAAAGATATTAAAGAAAAATAATTATAAGCTATACCTAGGATTAAATATCGTAAATATAAAATAACTAGGATTCGCCCTTAAGCTAGACGAATACGGCCGCGAGAAAAAGTATTTAATACTCCTTTTTAAAATCCCGGACCTAGATATAATAAATAAACTAGTAGCGGACGGGTTCCTAGAAAGCGAATAACTATTATTATATAAAAGGTAGGAGAGAATAAGTAACTCGAGGTAGTATTTTAATTACTAGAGGTACGATTATATAGCTTTAATTTATAAAAACTAGCCTAAATACGAGATATATATAGAACTCTATTAATTATATAAATATAATACCGAAAGCCCGAAGGAAAAGCGTTATACGGTCTACTCTAGACGTTATAAATCCTAGAGTAAAACGTACCTAGTTAGGTAAAAGGAGATATACCGAATCCGATAAAAATTAAAAAATAAACTTAAATAATTCGCGGTATTACCGAGGACGGTAGCCCTAAACTCTAAGGTATAATTAACTAGCGATAGATTTATACTAGTACCGGCTAGGGGTATAAGGAAGAGGAAAGTAATAACGGATATAATTAATAAAGTCTAAAACGCGGTTATTATACCTAGGAAAATAGGGAGGCCGAGATAAAATAATAAATTAATAGTAATATTTAGGTAAATAGTCCTTTAAGTCCTAAATAACCTCCTAGTAATAGTATTCGACTAATTAAATAAAAACCGGTTAGAATTAATACTACTAGGTAGTTAAGAAATAGACGAGGAACTTACGAATATAATATTAATATACGATAAGTTATAGTACCTAATTTAAAGTCGTATAGTATAATATTAGGAAGGAATCGAAGCTAATAATAGGGTTACTCTAAGATAAGTAAATTAAAGATATCGATATTATAATTATTTAAGAGCCTAGTTAGAATCCTACTATCTAGGCGCTATATAATAATAATATTAATTATTTCTACCTAATATATAAAGGAGGCCTAAAGGCTCGTATATACTTCTATATAAATAAAAGGATCGATACGGGTAATTAGGAGTTAATCTATTATAAAGGCGACCTATACTTTATAAAGATTATATTAAACGAGCGAAGAAATAAAAAGGAATCTCGGTCGGATAAAATCGGGGAGGAGGAGGCTATTAATCGAGGAATCCCCGATTATAAAAAGATATAAATCTATAATATATATAATCTATTACCCATATAATATACCTCGATTAATAATCCGTTAATATTATTATTACTAGAGGAAATATTAATAAAGGAAGGCGAATATATTCTTTTAAAGAATTTTAACCTTTACTACCCTAGCTAGAATAATACTAGGCGATATATATATTATATTATAACCGACTATCTCTTAGGAATAATAAAGTCGAGGGAAATAAAATTAGGGCTATTAAAAACGTCTATTATATAAAAAGCCCGAGGATACGAAAGTATAATCGATCTATTATTCTTTACGAGAGGTATATATTAGGTTATAAATAACTCTATAATCCGCGAAGACCTATATTATAACTCCGATTATAGGTTAATAGTAATAGAATTCGAGTAGGCGTAAAAAGAGGTAATACTATATATTCGGTATACCTAAAAGAAGATTAAGGATAATACTACCCGAAAGGAAATATAATAGGGTATAAAGTCTCTTTATTAAATATTAAAAAAGCTAAAGTTTAAGAGTAGAGAAAATATTAATTAATATTTAAATAAAATAATAAGAGGCTTTTAAGAAATTATTAAGTTTATAATTTTATAGGCCCGTTTATATTAAGGGGCTAAATCCTATTAAAACTCCCGTTATATTAATATTATATTAAAGATAAAGGAATATATAAAGGAGTATAAGCGAAGTCGAAATATTAGGACGGAGGAGGCCCTAGATATAATAAATAATAAAAGAATATATATAATTTAAAGAACGAAAATATTTTTTTAGTAGGAAAGTATATATAAAGCCTCGCTAAAGCCGACGGGAGTATAAAAGCTCGTAAAATAAAAAAGGGAGAAAAATAATTATTTAAAGGAGCTCCTTTAATTCCTAGCTATTAAAGATAATAGAGAAGGAAAAACTAGAGACTTCGAGGGTAAAGTAAAAGTCTTATAAAGAGTATTATTTCCCCCTCTACGGATAATAAATTTAAATAATATCGACGAAATAAGGTACCTAAAGCCCGTTAGAATAAATTAGAAAATAATTAAGATAAAAATATATAAGGTAATATAATACCCAGTTATTAATAAAGTACTAGGAATAACTAGAATCCTAAATTAATTCCTAAAAACTATAATAAAAACGGAAGTAATAGACGCTATTATTTATTTATTCTAGGTTTATCTTAGATAAGGATACTACCTAAAGTACTTTAAAGAGGCTAATATAATAATTTTTAAAAAACCGAAGAAAGGCGATTATTTAAAGCTAAAATCGTATAAGCCTATTATACTCCTCGATATACTTAATAAAACGTTAGAAATAATTATCTCTAAAAGGTTAAATAATATAGTAGAGGAGTATAAACTATTACTATTATAATAAATAAGAGCTAGACGAAAATATTTAATAGAAACCGCGCTAGAGACTTTTATAGATATAATATATACTATATAGAACTATAGTAGGAATAGGAGGGGAAAGATAGTAAACCTATTATTACTAAATATAACGGGAGCGTTCGATAACGTTTTATATAAAAGGTTATTATACGACCTATAGATAAAAGGTATACCGAGCCTAATTATCGACTAGATAATAAACTTTCTATTAGATAAGGCTATATCCGTAATACTTAAAGGAAGAATAAATATAGTAGAGGAGGTAATAACGGGTATCCTATAAGGATCGCCTATTTTACCGGTACTCTTTTTATTCTTTAACGTACTATTAATTAAAAAGTATATTAAGATAAACTTATTAATATAGGTCGGAGGATTCGTAGACGATATCTATTTACTCGCCTATAACGAGAGTATAAAAAAGAATTATACGAATTTAGGACGGGCCCACGATATTTATTTAAAGTAAATAACTATTTATAGAGTATTATTTACCCCCTAGAAGTATAAGCTAGTCTATATATCTCGAATACTAAAGAAATTTAATATAGAAATAACGATAAATTTTAAAAACGTAGTTATCGAACCTAAAGCGAGTATTAAGGTCTTAGGGTTATATATCGACTTAAAGTTAAAATAAAGACTATATTTAACTTAAATTAAAACTAAAGCGGCTAATTAAAGCCGCGTTATAAAATACCTAGTTAATTCGATATAGGGCGCTATCTTCGCGAAATATAGGATAATATATAATATAGTAATTAAACCGATATTAATATTTACGGCTCCGATATAATATTAATTAAAGGGAATAATAAAGGCCATAAAGAGATATATAAAGAAATTAATAATTATTTAGAATAACTACTTTAAGACGGTCCTAGGAGTATTTAAAATTACCCTAGTTTTAATATTTAAAGCCGAGTCGGTAATCGTATTAATCGACCTCTAATTAAACCGCCTAGTAATATAATATTAAATAAATCGAGGGACCTACTTAATTACGACTATAAGAAATATACGGATCTAGAATAAACTCTAGTATAAAGGAAGGAGGTAACGGTAAATACCTCTAATACCGATAACGAAAAAGAAAACCTAGGTAATTCGCGCTTTAGGATTTAAAGAATAATATAAAGTAACTATAATTATAAAAAAGAGAAAAGATTAAATAAACCTAATTAAAGATATCGAAGAATATTAAAATATTAAGGTTATCGATTAAAGGGTAAAAAACTAGGCCCGCTAACGATAACTAAATAAATAAAAGAGTTATAAAATAACGATTCTTATATAGGCTATTAACCCGGCTTAAAAAGAAAACTTATTCGGGGACCGGTTCGATTATTATAATTAATTAAAAAAGGCTAAAAACTCGATAATAATATAATTAAAATATAATAAAATCGGATTAAATAAGTTCCTATACCGAATAAAGGTACTTATAGTCCGTAACGCTAGCTACTAGTATAAATAGAGGAAATAGAGTATAAAGTATATATTACTATTTTACCTAGAACTAGCTAGGGATAAGGCGGAGCTTATAAAATAAATAAATATATACGATTTTAAGAAGATATTAACCTAGGCCTAAAGTATATATATAGCCGCGTAGTAAATAATAAGGACGGGGTAGCTCGGTTAATTCTCCTTTATTAAAGAATAACTAGTATAATCTAAATTACTACTAGGACCTAGCGATATACCTAGGCCTATAAAGAAGAGGAAGAAAAGAAAGAAGCCGCCGGCCGGAGGGCCGTAGGTATCGATTATTTAATAAATATATAATAAAGCGGCCTATAGGCCTATAAGATAAATAAATTAAATTAGGAAAATTAAAATAGAAGGGAAACGGAGAGAAGGGATAAATAATATTTTAGAATAATTATAATCATCGGCTACTAACTAGTAAAAAGAGGAGATAAATTATTAATAAATTAGAGTTTTTAACCGACGAGGTTTCTTTAGCGACTAGTAGGAACTATTAGTAACCCTATTAAAAAAGTATTCGCGGAACTCCCTTATTAATAAAGTAGTTTTACTAGAGTAGGTGTATAAGTTAATCAATTAATCAATTAATAAATAAGGTTAATATTCTACTAGATCGATTCTAGGTAATATTTTATTTATATTATTATTAATATTAGCGCGTAATTACTCCCGTATCGCTTTATAAATTTAGTTCTTTATAAAAATATCTTAAATTAATAAAAAATTATCTTTATAATATATTATATTTATATAATATCTAAATATAGTAAGATTTATATTAATATAATTACCGCCGAGAGGGCTACGCTTTAAGAAGAGCGATAAAAATAAAATAAAAAAACATAATCTTATTCCGATAAAATAAAATTATAAATTAAATAATTTAAACTTTAGTTATTCGAGCCTAAAAACTAGATAGGTTTTATTATATAATATATTTAAGTTTATAAAATCGTATAAAAACGTTTAAATATCGTAGATAATAAATATATTTAATAAATATAGTAGATTAATAGTATTAATATACGATATTAATATAAATACGCGAGTAAATACGCGATTAATATTATTATATATTATATTTAATTTATAACTTAAACTATATAAATTAAATAACTAAATAAATCGTTTACGGGTTTAAATTAATTTAATATATAATTTATTAATAAATAATAATAAAACGTTTAATAAACCTACTCGGAGCTATAGATAACGGAATATACGGGTATTATATTTAGAAAAAGCTTATACGGTCTCCCGCTTTACCGATATATACTAGTAAAAAGTTATTTCCGGCCTTATTTAATCGGTCGGTATAGAAGATATTATATTATTTTATAGTTATTAGAAGTTTTAAACGATATAATATTCCGTTTTTAGAAAGTATTTTAAAAAGTCCTATTTTTTCATTATCTAACTTTTTATATAGTCTAGAAATAATAATATCTTTAATAAATAAAAAACCTATTTCTTCTTTTTAAAGTTTAATATCGGTATAATATTTATCTACCTATTTTATTATTATTTTATAAGTTTATTCTATATTCTATTTAATATATTATAGTATTTTCTTTATTCTTTTTATTATTTACTCTATTTTAATCGTATCTAGGCGCTATCGGTTTAAATTATAAATAGAATTATTAAAGTTAAAATTTATTCGTAAATAGAACCCTTTATTTATAAAGAATAAGAGTATATTTATAACTACTATTATAACGTCGTTATTAACGAATTTAATTATTAATAATTATTTAACTTAACTATTTTATATATAAAAATAGTATAAGCGAAGATATATTTTTATATTTTTAAATTTTAATTATTCTATTCCGTTAATTCGTTTATTTAAGAATAATATATAGTTAATAGTTTCGTCGTAATTCCGAGCCTTTTATAAAAGTATTTTTAAATTAAAGTAATAAACTAGGGCCTTTAATTTAAAAGAATAAATTCTAGTAATTTATAAAGTCTAAATATATCTCGTATTAATATTTATATTATTAATTCGGTTAAGGTCCTATTTTCTTTATTAATATAAAATATATAGTATCGTTTCTTTATTAATCGATATATTATAATCTAAATAATATTATATTCTTTAAATTAAGGTAAACTAGTAATAAAATTATAAATAAAGTATTATTAGTATTTATTAAATATTAGGAGTAATTAAAATAATTTATTTAGTATATCTCTTAGGGCTTTAACCCGAGTATAAATATAATAGTTATAAATATATTATATAGTTATATCCTTTATACTTTATTAGTAGATTTCACGTTTAAGGAGTTTATAATTACGACGATCTTTAGGATCATTATATATTAATTAATCGTAGATTTCGCGAATAATATTAATAACTAGTTTTTATAATATTTATAGCCGGTCTTTATAATATAGCGTTTTATCGTAGATAGTATATTTTATTAATATAATACCTTTATACTTTTCTTTACTATCTATAATAATAGTATATATTTCGGAATAATAGTTATTAGTTCTATTTACTTCCACGATCCGGTAATGAATTAGATCGTTTATAACCTAGATTTAAATATTATCGAGTTCTAGTTTAAATTCCTCGCCCCTTTATATTCGATCGGGTATAAATATAATTTTAAGTTAATAACGAATTTTATTATTATTAGGATTATTAGGTTTAGATCCTAGTAAATATATTAATATATCTACTTTTTAGGTTATTTATACTTATTCTATAAATAATTTTAATATTAAACTTTGAAAATAGATTAAGATATCTAGTTTAACGTCGAGTAAACTCATTAATTTTAGCGAAATATATTAATTCTTTATAGTTAATAAAGATCTTAATAAGGAGCTCGGTTATTTTAAACTCTAGGCGCTAATACTTTAAATATCGGATAATAATTAATAACTCCTTATTATAAATCTAGTAGTTATACTCCGCGGGTAATAAGTTCTTACTATAAGAAATAATTAGATAAGTTTTATCGTCTTCGTTATATTACGAGAGAACTCTACTATTAATATAATTTAACGAATTAGTCTTTAAGATAATCTTTTTAATTTTATTAAAGTATTTTAATATAAAGATAGTCGTGATTATAATTTTTAATAATTCGAATACCTCCTAGTATTAAGAGTTCTATTTAAACGGGGTATCCTTCCGCGTTAATTATATTAGAAAATAAATTATTTTAAAAAAGTCCTTAATAAACCTTTTATAAAAGTTATAAAAACTAATAAAAACTTGAATTTATTTAAGGTTCCGCGGTTTTAACTAGTCGATAATAATTTAAACTTTAGAAAGATTTATTCGTAGTTCTTCTATAAATACTAATAATCCTAGGAATTTAGTCTCTTATACGTAGAATTTATATTTAAAGATATTTATTTAAAGATTTACTTCTCGTAGCTTTTTAAATATAAAGCGAATAAACTTAATATACTTTTTACGACTTTTATTATAAATAAGAATATTATTAAAGTAGGCCTAAACGAAGATATTAATAAAAGGAAAGATAAATTCGTTAATAAGTTCCTATTATAAAATAGGTTTATTAATTAACTTAAAAGGGAGGATCCTATACTTATAGGATCCTAAAGATATTACGAAAATAATATACTTTTTATTATCGGGGTATATTCGTAGTTTATTAAATATAACGATAATATTTAATTTAATAAAGTATTTATAATCGTGGATATAAATAAAGACCTTATTTATAAAGGAAATAAAATAGCGGTTTCTTTTAATTAACGCGTTTAATTTCTAGTAATTAATATAGAATTTTAGACCTCTATTAAGTTTTTTAATAAATAGGATAAATAAGATAAAAAGTATTTAACTCGGAATAATATAACTATTTTTTAAATTATTCTTAAAGTACTTCTAAATTTACTTTAATTTATATCCAGATATAGAATATATTCGACTTTTAAGTAGTTTAGGTCGGGTATCTTTATTACTAAATTAAATTTTATAGTCGTAAAAATAATAAGGAAGTAACTCGTCCGACTTAATTCTATTAAAGAGATCTATATAGTTATAATATTTAAAGAGTAAATATTTCTTAATCTCCTTAAAGTTAAACGCTTCGGTTTTATAAATAAAGATATTATTTTAACCTTTATCTTAAAGTATTTATAATTACTAGTCGATTTCATTTATTATTAACGAGAATAACTTATTTACTTTATCTTTGGCTAGGAAGTAGTATAAAATAACCCCGATTTTATATATATTTAAAACTTTAAGATTATTAACTCTAGTTATTTAACTAACTCGGGGAGTTAACGTTAAATACTATATATATAAGAATTAAATAATACGTAGAAGTAAATTATTATTAAAGTCCGATTTATTTATATCCTTAATAAATAACTTAGAGGGGAGTAATTTTAAATTATATTTAAAGAATAAAAAAATAAAATCTTTAGATATTAAAAATATATTTCTACTATAATTATATCGGTTAAGAACGAATAGAATCTTATCTCGTAATATATCTAGGACGATATTATACTTATTTATTTAAAATTTACCTAGAATAATATTATAATAATCTAACGGAGTAATTAATATTAAGTAAATAAATTCCTTATAATTATTAATAATAAGGTTAGGGAGAATTATATAAATAATAAATTTTTTACTAAACTAGCTATTAAATCCCCTTAATAACTTTAATTTCAAAAGCGGAACTAGCTCTATTTATAGCTTTTCGTAAATCTTATTTATAATAAATTTATCAATAATAATATATACCCCTAAATAACTACCGTTAACGAGGGCCTTAAAAATTTATTTTTAATAACGAGAAAACATAATAATTATTATTTTAAAGAGGCGGCGTCTTAGTTTATCCTCCGAAATAATTATTAAATATATTTTATATTTATTTTTTACTAGGTTTTTTATTTTAGAAGAGATTATTCGTTTTTTAAATCCGATTCGGATAGGGACTCTAAATCTACGACTACGACTAATTAATCGTAGATATCGTTAATAGTTATTTTATATATCCGAGCTTCCTCTTAAACTTTTTTTCTAATTTTAGTTTAAAAGGGTCGTTAATAATTAGTTTTATAATATCCTAACTCGTCGTAATTAAAGTAGGTAAATAATCCGAGTTTTTATTTAATATATAACTTCGTAAAAATAGGCTTCTTAAGCGAAATATAAGAATTAATCGTAGATTATTTAATAGACGATAAGTTAGTTAAGGGGGACGAGTTAATACGGACGATTAAAATATAATTATTATTAATATAATTATTCGTTTAAATCTTAAGGCAGTTAGTTTAGTTTTTAATTAAACTTTTAAGAAGTTAATATATTAGGACTAATCTTACTTCTATAAATAGATTATTATAGTAGAGTAATTAGTAATATTTTATATCTTTATTAATATAATAAAACGGTTAACCGTTTTAGTTTATAAAGTAGTATATAAATTTATTATATTCTTTCTATAATCGGTACCTAAATATTCGAATTCTAAATAAAACTTTTAAAAGAGTTAGTTATTTACTTAATATAATAATTCGAATATAGTTAAGAGGGTCTCTAGCCGATTTTTATTTTTATAGATTCCGGTAAAATATTTAAAGATATTATTTATATTTAAATATAGACTCGGGGTATTGATTCGTTTCTTAAATAAAATATAATTTATAATATTATCGTTAAATCTTAAAGTAATATAAATTACTTAAATTTTATCGGTAAAGAAGAGTTAAAATTTAATCTTTAGTTTCTTAATTATTTTAACCGCTTAATCGTTCTATAATAATAAATCTCGTCCGTTTATAAAAATAAAAGGGTTAAGAAGTTTACCTAGTCGAGATACTTTATTATAAAAGCAATTTCGCGAATATTGATTATACTAACTTTTATTTTTATTTTATCTACCGAAGTAACTTTTTAAATCTTTATACTTATTCTTTTGACTCTTTAATATATTAATAATTTATTATAACTCGTTCTTTTTATAATAAAGTCGCTTTATAAAATCTTATACTTCGGTTATTTATTTTTAGACTATCTTAGACTAACCCTATAATAAATCGAATTTAGTATTAATTACTCGAAGGTTTTCTTCTATTATTTCGACCTCGTCGGCTATTTTATTATAGTTAATAACGGTATTCCGGAAAATATCTTTCTCTTATCGTATTTTATTAAATATCTAGAGTATCGTAATTAAATTTATTTCTACTTATTTACGTAGCTAAACTTTATTAAATATATCTTAAAGTATTAAAGCCGTACCCTCTTTAGTTAGAGTATTAATCGGTAGTACCGATTAACGTCGGGCCTTTATACTTTTAAATAATACTTTTACCTATTAATTTATAACTTTTTATTCGATATTTAATCTTAATAAATTTAGTCTAGTTATATAATAATAATTAATTATTAAATACTAATTTTCTTGCGGTATATCTTCGCGGTATATTAAGGGGTTATTTTTATTAACTTTTTTCAATTTACCTATAATATAAATAATTCTCTAATTTCTTTATTACTCGTTTAAATACGAGTCCGATATATTATCCCGTAGGTTTTTTATATTTATATTATTTATTTAGTAAATTAATCTAGAGATAAGACGTTATTAATATAATATAACTCCTATTAATATTTTCTTTAAATTCGATAGTTATTCGAATAAAGTAAATATAAAGTAAGATAATTTTAGTATTAGAATCGGTATAAAAGCGATATTAATATAAGTATATTAAATAAGATAATTATCTAGGGAGTAAAGGTAGTAATTCTATATATACGAAAGTATTTAAGAATACTAAAGCGGTAGCGGTATACTAGGCCTAATCGGGTATAGTAATACGTAGTTTATTAAATATAAGTTCATTAAATATAGGTCGTAGAAAGACGGTAGGAAAACGGGTATAATCGTAATAACATCGACTTTAAGAATACTCTAGAAATATTTTCTAATAAATAACTCCGTTATTTTCTTAATACTAAAATACCTTATTAAAATATCGTTATAATATCGTTTTAATAACTCTTCGCGAATTAATCTTTCTTTAAATATATAAATCTTATTATTATATCTAAGAATTAATATAGAATCTAAAGTTTATACTCCGGCGGAATACTAGTAATCTGTTTATATAATTTCGGCGATTTTTATTTATAAGAAGGAATTATCCTTTTATAAAGCGCGAATTATTTTAATTATCAATAAACTTTTAGCGTTATAAACTATTTCGTAAAATACTATTAATTCAATAATAATATATAGAATAAATAGTTTATAATTTATAGTTCTAGTAATAGAGTTAAATAGTTTATTTATTATATTATAATTAATTTAAATAAATATCTCGCTTAAACTCTTTAGAATTTCTTATTTAAATATTAACTCTTTAGGCCTAGATAAATATATTATTAAAAAATATATCTTTTTTATAATAAATCTTAAAGACCCTAATAACGTAAATCTTATATATATTAGATTTTATATATTATTTACGGATATATTACCTAACGCCGGCGAAGCGATATTAATATCTAGATCTTCTTTATCTACGAATATATTTTATATTATAACGAAAATAGGGCCTTAACTAATATTTTCTAAATTTAATAACTTCTATTATAATATAAATAATATATTATTTAAAAAACTATCCTAGTCTTTATAATTAAAATAACGCGAGGGGTTATCGGCTAGGTTATTTATTTAAAAATAATATAAAATTAAGAAATTAAAAGATAAAAGTTTTATTATTTAACGCGCCTAGCGATTATTTAATTATTTAATATTTATAAAACTCTTTAAGTTATTATAATCGGTTAAGATTTTTATTTTATATAAATTACCCTCGAGGTAGTATTATTATTATTTAAATATTATAATAATTATAAGAAGTCTTTATTATAAATTTTATATCGAATTTCTAAACCTTATATTTTACGGGACTAGAAAACGACGGGATATTATTTATTATTATTTTATAACTACGTTAAAATCGTAGTTATAATAAAATTAGAAATATTTATTTTAATTCGAATTTTTGATTCTAAATTAAAATATATAAGAACAAATATATACGAGAATAAATTACGAAGTAGGTAAAATATCTACTCTACCTCTTTAAGTTATTTAAATAAATTAAACTTTTTATTATTTTAATTATTTTTTAATAAACTCGTTAATAGGTTTATTATTTATAAATAATAAGTCGTTACTAACTCTTAGATAAATAAGAGGGTAATTAAACGAAGTTAGATACCGAGAACCCTAATAGTTTTAAGGGTACGAAATTAGTTGAGATAAAAAAAAAAGATAGTAGAGATAGGACCTAAGGTATTAGGGTAGAGAGTAGATATAAATTATTAATATATTTTAACGGGACGAAGACGTCGTAATAAGTAAAAAGAACTAGTAATTAAACGGGAGGGTATAAAGGAGGTATAAAGATATTAAAAGAATTAATAATAATTATAATAAAGATTATAAAAGATATAAAATATAAAGAAGTATAATAAATAATATACCGCGGGCTATAATTAATATAGATTATACTAAGAATAATTTTTAGCTATATATAAGAATTAATTAAAAAATATAAACTTTAAAAGGCCTAAATAAAGTCGTTAAAATAAAAGATTTAAAGATTTAGGGCGAGGAGTATATTTACGTTATTAATATAAAACTAGGTTAATATTACCCGTAGAAATATATTTATCCTATCGAGGTATATAACCGAAACGAACCCTCCTCCCTCTATAATAACGACTAACGCGAAAGCGAAGTAGTTAATAATTAAAATAAATAATATTAAGGTTAGAGGATAATTTAAAAAGATAACTAGTTTTTAATTAATTAAAATATTCTGGAATAAAGTCTACCCGGTAACGGAGTCGATCGTCGGAGTAAAATAAATAATAAAAAAAGACTTCGTTTTATATTATATAACGATAGAGGTAAGACAAGAGCTAGGAAAAATAATTAAATAAAAAAAAAATATTAACTCCTCGGCGAGAGTATTAAGATAAATCTATATAATAATAATATATAATATAAAGAAGGAGGCCGTTAATATAAATAATTAAAAATCGGTATATTAAAGAAAAATAATTATAGGCTATACCCAGGATTAAATATCGTAAATATAAAATAACTAGGATTCGCCCTTAAACTAGACGAATATAACTATAAAAAGAAGTATTTAATACTTTTTCTTAAGATCTCGGACCTAGATATAATAAATAGACTAGTAGCGGACAGGTTCCTAAAAAACGAATAATTATTATTATATAAAAAGTAGGAGATAATAAATAACCCGAGGTAATATTTTAATTACTAGGGGTATAGTTATATAATTTTAATTTATAAAAACTAGCCTAAATATAAAATATATATAGAATTATATTAATTATACGAATATAATACCGAAAGCCCGAAGGAAAAGTATTACGCGGTTTACTCTAGACGTTATAAATCTTAGAGTAGAATATATTTAATTAGGTAAAAAGAGATATACCGAATCCGATAAAAATTAAAGAATAAATCTAGATAATTCGCGGTATTATTAAAAATAGTACTCCTAAGCTCCTAGATATAATTAATAAATAGCGAGTTTACGATAGTACCGGCTAGGGGTACGAGGAAGAGGAAAGTAATAACGAATATAATTAATAAAATTTAAAATGTTATTACTATACCTAGGAAGGTAAGGAGGCCGATATAAAATAATAAACTAATAATAATATTTAGATAAATAATTCTTTAAGTCCTAAATAATTTCCTAATAATAGTATTCGATTAACTAGATAAAAACCGGCTAGAATTAATACTATTAAATAGTTAAGAGATAAAGGAGGAATTTATAAATATAATATTAATATAAAATAAATTATAGTACTTAATTTAAAGTTATATAATATAATATTAAGAAAGAATCGAAGCTAATAATAGGGTTACTTTAAAATAAATAAATTAAAAATATTAATATTTTAGTTATTTAAGAGCCTAGTTAGAACCCTATTATTTAGATATTATATAATAATAGTATTAATTATTTCTATTTAATATATAAAGGAGGTCTAGAAACCTATATATATTTTTATATAAATAAAAGGATCGATATAAATAATTAAGAATTAGTTTATTATAAAGACGATTTATACTTTATAAAGATTATATTAAAAAAGCGAAGAAATAAAAAGGAATCTCGGTTAAATAAAATCGGGGAGGAGGAAATTATTAATCGAGGAATCCCCTATTATAAAAAGATATAAATTTATAATATATATAATTTATTATTAATATAATATATCTCGATTAATAATCCGTTAATATTATTATTATTAAAGGAAGCGTTAGCGGAGGAAGGCGAGTATATTTTTTAAAAAAAATTTAATCTTTACTACTTTAACTAAAATAATACTGGGCGATATATATATTATATTATAACTAATTATCTTCTAGGGATAATAAAGTCGAGGGAAATAAAATTAAAAATATTAAAAATATCTATTATATAGAAAGCCCGAGGATATAAAAATATAATCGATTTATTATTTTTTATAAAAGGAGTATATCAAGTTATAAATAACTTTATAATCCGCGAAGATTTATACTATAACTCCGATTATAAATTAATATTAACGGAATTCGAGTAGGTATAAAAAGGGGTAATATTATATATTTATTATATTCAAAAAAAGATTAAGGATAACGTTATTTAAAAGGAAATATAATAAAATCTAAAATCCTTTTATTAAATATTAAAGAAATTAGAATTTAAAAGTAAAAAAGATATTAATTAATACTTAAATAAAATAATACAAGATTTTTGAAAAATTATTAAATTTACGATTTTATAGGCCCGTTTATATTAAAGAGTTAAATCTTATTAGAATTTTTATTATATTAATATTATATTAAAAGTAAAGGAATATATAAAAAAATATAAACGAAATTAAAATATTTAAACGGGGGAGGCCCTAAATACGATAAATAATTAAAAAAAAAATATAATTCGAAGAACGAAAATTTTTTTTAATAGGAAAATATATATAAAATTTTATTAAAGCCGGCGGGAGTATAAAAACTCGCGAGATAAAGAAAAAAGAAAAATAATTATTTTAAAAAACTTTTTTAATTCTTATTTATTAATAATAAATTTAAATAATATCGACGAAATAAAGTACCCGAAGCCCGTTAAAATAAACTAGGAAATAACTAGGATAAAAATATATAAAATAATATAATACCTAGTTACCGATAAAGTATTAAGAATAACTAAAATCCCGAATTAATTCCTAAAGGTTATAATAGAAACAAGAGTAATAAATATTATTATTTATTTATTCTAGGCCTAATTTAAATAAAGATATTACCCGAGGTATTTTTAAAAAGATTAATATAATAATTTTTAAAAAATTAAAGAAAGGCGATCATTTAGAGTTAAAATTATATAAATTTATTATACTCCTCGATATATTTAATAAAGCGCTAGAAGTAATTATCTCTAGAAAGTTAAATAATATAACGGAGGAGTACGAATTATTATTATTATAATAAATAAAGATTAGATAAAAATATTTAATAAAAACCGCGCTAGAGACCTTTATAAATATAATATATATTATATAAAATTATAGTAAAAATAGGAGAGGAAAGATAATAAACCTATTATTACTAGATATAACGGGAGCGTTTAATAATATCTTATATAAAAGATTATTATACGATTTACGAATAAAAGATATACTTAACCTAATTCTTAATTAAATAATAAACTTTCTATCGGATAAAACTATATCCGTAATATTTAAAAGAAAAACGAGTATAATAAAAGAGGTAATAACGGGTATTCTATAAGGATTATTTATTTTACCGGTACTTTTTTTATTCTTTAATATATTATTAATCGAGGAGTATATTAAAATAAATCTATTAATATAGGTTAAAGAATTTATAAACGATATTTATCTACTGGTTTATAACGAGAGTATAAAGAAGAATTATATAAATTTAAAATAGGCCTATAATATCTACTTAAAGTAAATAATTATTTATAGAGTATTATTTACCCTCTAGAAATACGAGCTAGTCTATATATCTCCAATATTAAAAAAATTTAATATAGAAATAATAATAAATTTTAGGAACGTAGTTATTAAATCTAAAATAAATATTAAGGTTTTAGGACTATACGTCGATTTAAAATTAAAATAAGAATTATACCTAACCTAGATTAAGACTAGAGCGATTAATTAGAGCCGCGTTATAAAATACCTAACTAGTTCGATATAAGGCGCTACCTTCGCAAATTATAGAACGGTATATAATATAATAATCAAATTAATATTAACGTTTACGGCTCCGATATAATATTAATTAAAGAGAATAATAAAGGCTATAAAGAGATATATAAAATATTAGAATACAAGAGTGTAGAACTATTTAGTAACTACTTAGTAAGTAGATACTTAGTAATACTTGGTATTAGAGTCTTATACGTACATTCGCTTTTATCCTCTATAGATAATTAATTAAGAAGTATTTCTACCTACTATAATTTAATAGGTTATAAGCCCAGGCTCTATATATATATCCACTATATACTCTTTATTTTATTATAAACAATAGTAGTAACATTGTATAATTATATTATAACTACGCTTTTATAGCGCGTACTAAATTACGCCTATATAGGATTTTCTTCTAGATAGTAAAATTAAGGCTTAATATCTAAAATATAATTCCGCCGGCCCCGCCTCTACTAAGGAATAACCCGATAAACTATATACGTAACTACCAGAAAATAGTTAATCGTATTATATTATATGCGCTAGAAAGTAGCTAAATCATTTATAAAGAGCTTATATACCGCTAGAAAATAACTAATAAGTAAAGTGCGCTACTAGAAAATAATTAATTACTATACTAGGGAGTGGCTAATCGCCGTAATCGGTTAATTTTAATATATTTTATATATACCTTAATAAATACCTGAGGGGTAGTTATATATAATAGTTATTTATTATTATTAATACCTCTATATAACTTATTATAATCGTTATTAGTATATTATAGTTTTAAATTTATAAGGTCTTTTTAAAGCCTAGAATAATCGTAATTAATTATCGTTATAACTCGTTTACTACCTTGAAAAATAAGAGTTAATAACGTTAGTAGTATTAATAACTAAAATTAAACTTATAACTCCGTAGTCGGGAGGAAAAACACTATAAACTATAATTATAATTTATAATTATAATTATAACTCTTACTACTAAAGTAGTTACTAGAGCTATTTATCTTTATTCCTTCGTATAGAGTAATAACGAGTTAAACTCTAAATATATTATCCTCTAAACTTCTAGCCTCGTTATTTAGAATAATTATAATAGTAACTATTATTAGAATAAAAATAAAATCTAAAATAGTTTAAAGCTAAACCTCTTTATTTAATTATTAAATAATAATGTACTTTTTAAAGACTTTAGCTCCGTACCTTTTAATAAATTAAATAAATAATCGACTACCTCTATAATAAAATATATATATACGACGATAAAAGAGACGTCGATATAATATATATATACTACTATCGATCCGATTCCCTAGTTAACTTTGATTATTTTAAATTAATATTAGAACCGCCTAATAATATTAAATTATTCGGCCTTATACCTAGGTCACCGCTAGTATATCGGTATTTGTAAAGATTATTCAGGATATTTATTAAGGTCGAAACTTTAAATTTAATAAAAGGCTTCGTTAAATAAAAATAGAATATAATAAACTTATAGGAATACCTCGAAGATCTATTTATTATAGCTCTAGAACTAGACGTAGGTAAACCTGGCTATAATATCGATACTACGTATTAATAGTTCACCGATAATAAAATAATTTATAATATCCTCCGTCGTACCGTCGCCCCTATAACCTTCGTTAAGATTAAGAATCGTTATTATAGCCTAGACGATTATTATAAATGAATTTAAACCTTATAACTCCGGCTATTTATATAAAATACTAACTAAATTTAATTAATTTACTATTAATTAATATAATAGTCCTAGCGACTACGCTAGTAAATTTCAAGAGATTTATAACGAGTTTTATAACTTTAATTACCTTAAACTTAATAATAACTTTATAGTCTAATAATTCTAACGTAATTTTAACTCTAATTATTAGCGCTATTATAAAATATTCGCTAAAGACTATAACCTATTTAATACCGACGGTATTACTAAGACTACCCTAAATATAACGATTTTTTACTTCCGTAATATATTATACTTATAGGCTAGTAGTACTAGTTATAATTAACTAGTACTTATTATATATACCTTAATACTATAGCGTATCTAAGGGTTTAATTAGGAAAGAACTATTCGATTATACCTCTACTACGCTAACTTTATTAGGCGGGTATAGTACTATATTATTTATAATAAGCCCTAGTATAATAATCTTAACTATAATAATTAACGCGACTATAGCCGGTACGGTCGAGGTAACCGCGGTAGAGGCGGCGGTAAAAGTAATAACAACGCTACTATTAAAAATAATAGCGATAATAATAGAAGCTAAAATAATAAGAGTAAAAATAATAAATCCGATAAATTAAATAAGCGCTAGAGGTTTAATACCGAAGGTAATTCTAATTTAAAGAATATAAAACACTACTACGTTTTTATAAATATTATAATTAATATTTCTAAACTCTAGATCTTAGATACCGGTACTATTATTTATATTAACTACGATCGTTTTATTTTTATAAAGTATAATAAGTTTAAGGGCGCCGATAATATTAGTAGTTTTAAAGGCGGCCTAATAATATATAATAACGACGTTATTCGGTTACTATATTTAGGCGATAAAGGTATATAGTATTTTAAAATTAATAATATTATATATATTTTTAATAACGGTTTTAATTTTATTTCTTATATTAAACTTTAATAAACTAGCTACCCCCTAGGTTTTATTTCTAGAGGGATCTCTATCGGATCTAAAAGAATTATTATAATTTTATAAAACTATAACTTTTACGTTCTACGTATAAATTAATAATAGTTAGTATTAATTATTATTAATACTAAAGTCTTAATCTAATAATACGAGAGACTCGGTTATTTAGGGAAAGATAATATAGTACGACTATCTAAAATAACTAACGGTATCGATTTATTAAAGGTTAAAGGCGATAACGGCTATAAAACCTATAATATTATAAAGATATATATTTATTCGTATAAACGTAGCCTACGAAAGGGCCGTTTCGAATATAATATTATTTATAATAATATTATTAATTTTAAGGCCTATGACTTCGGCTTTATAATTACTTATATTAACGATAAACTTAAATACAACTACTACTATTTTATATTTAATAAAATAGGTATATTTAACGCCTTTCGTAGTTATAGGTCCGTTAAAGAATATAACGATTATTATATTCATTACCTTTATACCGATAAGGATCCTATATATATTAATAGGGCGTTCGCCGATTACCGGTATAAATATAATATCGTTTAAAATTACTTTATCCCTAGGAACCCTTAAATAAATAGTATATTAAAATATATTAATTAAATTTTATTTTAGAAGGTATATACTCTATTAAATAATAACGGTTTTAATAAAATATTAATTCTAGAGTTTATCTCGACTATAAACTAGCTCCGAAATCAGTCTTTTATTATTATAATAAATATTATACCCTATAAAGACTCTATTAGAATACGTCCTAATCTATCGTATTTATATAATATTTGTTAAATCGGCCTATATTAGGACCGTTATATTATAGGTAAAAACTAATAGAAGTTTATCTAGCGTAATATTAAAGGCGCCCTCGTTAGGTATAAGGGTAATTATTTTTATCGAATATTAATACCTACGGGTAAAGTACTCCGCTTTATTTAAATTTAATAAACCGAGGAGTATTATACTAGAAATAAATATATTATAATATAGGTACCGTTAATTAATAAAATCTCTAGAATAATTCCTTATTAAGGGGGCGATATTATAGTAAAATATAAAGATACCTTAAGCCTATATAAACCTCCTATTAATATAGAATTAAATATCGACGACTATGGGTATAATAATAGTAACTCTAAACTTATTATAACCCCCTTATAACGACTAATTAAACGCGCTATCTCGTTATAATTATTAAAACTAAGAGTTAATATACCTAGCCCTAGCCTATAGGCGCTATAGTAACTATTAATTATAAACGACGTATTATCGCGAGTAATAATACTAAAGTCTTTAAACTCTAATTTATTAGACAATATAAATCTAGTTTAATTTTCCCCCGCCCCCGCCTCCGCCTCGCCCGTAATATTAACTAGGGTATTTAATAGGTATCTAGAACTACGCGAATTTACCTTCTCCCCCGACCTAATAATATTATTAATTAAGGCGTTATTATATAAACTATACGAGCCTAAAACGTATAAGGAAACTATAATTAATACCCTAAATAAAATATACTAATAATTTAATATAAAGGCCGAAATTAATTTACTCCTAATTAATAATACCTAGATATTAACTAACCTACCCTATAATCGAAAAATCCTTCGCGGCAAATAAGTTTATAAATTTAAATATAATATTACTAGCGAGAGAACTCGCTATAAAGCCCGCTAAATAATATATAATTTTAAATAATATTAAGGAATCGATTTTAATAAGACGTTTACCTCTATAATTAGACTTATAAACTATAAAGTATTATTCGTTATTATTACGGCGTTCGACCTAAAGCTCGAATAAATAAATATATAAACTACGTTTCTTTATAGCGAGATCGATAATAATAAAATCTATATTAAATAACCTACCGGTTTTAGTAATAATATAGGTCGTATATATTTATTAAAATATACTTTATATAGGCTTAAATCATCCCCTTATATATAATATATTATCTTTATTATCTTTCTCGCTAAGCTAGGTTTTATACCCTTAAATATAGATTTTAATATCTTCTTTAATTATAATACCCAGCTAATTATTACCCTATATATCGATAATATATTAATTACTAGTATTAGGAAGGCCGTTATTATTTAATTTAAATAATAATTAAGCGATAAATATAAAACAATTAATCTCGGGCCTATTACCTATTATTTAGGCCTTAAAATCGCGCGCGATTATTTTAATTATATATTATCCTTTAGCTAGGAGGCTTACCTAAAAAGGGTATTTAAAAATTATAAAATATAAAATATTAAGACTAAAGTTATAGGAGTTCTAATAAACCTAACGATTAAGTTTATCTTTACGAATAAAGATTATTAGGCTGAACCTACCTCTTTAATTATATATTAATTAATTATCGGATTATTAATATATATAATAATAAATATACGACCTAATATCGCCTTCGCGGTATTAATAATAAACTATTATATTTCTAACCTCGATAAAATTTATTAGGTCGTAATTAAATATATATTTCGTTACCTACGCGGTATGTTATACCTAAAGTTTATATTCTAGGGTTAACTCGCCCTATTAAAGAGTTATATTAATATTAATTAGGCTAGCGATTATAATACGCGATACTCTACCTCTAGCTATATATTTAATCTCGGTAGTATAGTTATTAACTAGTAATTTAAGTACTAATTAATTATTACTTTATCGTTTTATAAAGCCGAATATACTAGTTAAATATAAATTATTAAGGAAGTTATTTAACTTAAGTAGTTATTGAAATAATTAATAATTATTACCCTTATACCCTATTCTAAAGGAAATCTAAAGATTATATACTAATATTACTCGTTAATATATTATATATATTTATTACCTTTTTAGCGATACCTATATACTTCGCGCTTATTATAGTTATTTTTTATAATAACTAGGGTATTATAGCCCTGGCTAAAAACCCCTAAAATCACGGTTATATTAAATATATTAATTTATAATACTACTTCTAACGCGAAAAGATTGTATTAGGCGAAATTAAGTTCCGTTATATCTTTATAATAAATTAAATCGTTAATAAATTTATTAAAGCCCTTCCTAAAATTAAGTTCGATATCTTTTAAATTATTTTAAATCTTTAATAATTTATATAGGAGCCTATTAATACTCTTATAAAATATTTCAAATCTTTATATATTAAAGATACGGCTCTACGGGCGTACCCGAAGAGTTATATTTAAAGTTGAGTATATATCTAGCGCCTTCCTAGTAAATTAAAAATAAATATACGATTTAATATTAATTAATAATTACTTTATAAATTATTATTAAATCTTTAAGGCCTTATCTAAGGCTTTTATAAAATATACTCTTTAAGTTTTTATTAGAATATAGGAGTACAGGACTACTTAGTAACTACTTAATAAATAAATACTTAGCAATATTTAATATTAGGGTTTTATATATATATTCGCTTTTATCCTCTATAGATAATTAATTAAGAAGTATTTCTATTTATTATAGTTTAACAGGTTATAAACCCGGGCTTTATATATATATCCGCTATATATTTATCATATTATTATAATATTAATAGTAGTAATACGGTATTATTACGTTAACGTAACTACGTTTAGGACGACGCACTAGATTACGCCCGTAAAAAATTTTTAATATAGGGTCTTAGTATATGGAATATAGTTCCGCCGGCCCCGCCTC
>JAABUW010001054.1_pt1 | contig 49147 bp, 37 predicted proteins | sample 5560081 | NCBI WGS metagenome assembly JAABUW01 (sample SAMN10711882, study PRJNA513363) | rock metagenome | isolation source: Antarctica rocks | place: Antarctica: Victoria Land, Knobhead sud | reverse complement strand
CTTCCTTCCGGCCCCGTCGTACGGTATCGGCTGCGACACCGGTCGCCCTGGCGACTACCGCGACGCCACCCGGGCCCAACTCGGCGGCCTCCGCGCCGAGCCACAGTCGCCGCTGGAACTCGTTCAGGTGCGGACGCAGCACCGCATACCGTCGCGCCACCGAGTCCACCAGCTCCGCCATAGCAGAACCGTAGCCGATCAGATCCCAGAAAACGACGTTATTTCATCACGAGTTCTAAGGATCGATCCGAAGATCGATCCGCTGTTCCTGACGGCGGACGTCAGGCGTCGACGGAACGTCGCCCTGAGAACGCCCGGCCGAGCGTGACCTCGTCGGCATACTCGAGATCGCCGCCTACCGGCAACCCGCTGGCCAACCTGGTCACCGACAGATCCGGAAAGGTGCGCAGCAGTCGAATGAGGTACGTCGCCGTGGCCTCGCCTTCCAGGTTGGGATCGGTAGCCAGGATGACTTCGTACACCCCGGGTTCGGCGATCCGGCGCAGCAGGGGCGCGATGCGGAGCTGGTCCGGACCGATGCCGTCGATCGGGGAGATGGCGCCGCCCAGCACGTGATAGCGACCGCGGAACTCCCTGGTGCGCTCGATCGCCGGAACGTCCTTCGGCTCCTCGACCACGCAGATGGCGCCGGCGTCGCGACGCGGGTCGCTGCAGATCCGACAGAGGTCTCCCTCAGCGACGTTGCCGCACTCCGTGCAGAAACGCACCTCGTCCTTCACGCGCTGCAGCGCAGTCTGCAACCGGGTGATGTCCCCGCCGTCTGCGGTCAACAGATGAAAGGCGAGGCGCTGCGCGGACTTCGGGCCGATCCCTGGCAGTCTGCCGAGTTCGTCGATCAAGTCCTGGACTGGACCCTCGTACACCTATCAGGCTCCCGACCGGGGCAGTTCACGCGGCGGTCCGGTGACCTCGCCAGCTTGGTCGCCGTCCTCTTCTTCGAGGTCCTCTTCGGCGCCGTCATCCTCATCGAGTGCATCGAAGGAGGGCAAACCGAAGGCGGACAGGTCGAAGCCACCGCTCTCGAGCCCGCTGGGGCCGGCCAGTCCCCCGGTCACGGAGCCCATCTTCTGCTCCGTCAGTTCTGCGGCCGCTCGGCCGGCGTCCCGCACGGCCGCGATGATGAGGTCCGCCAGGGTCTCCACCTCGTCGGGATCCACCACCGACCGGTCGATGACCAGTGCCTTCAGTTGCCCGTCGCCGCTCAGCGTCGCCGATACGAGCCCTCCGCCGGCATGACCGGTCACCTCCGACAGCGCGAGGTCGGTCTGAGCCTGCGCCATGTCGGCCTGCATCTGTTGGGCGTGCTGCAGCAGCGACTGCAGGTCTGGCATGCCTGGCATCATGGCGATCCTCTTTTCTACCTGATGTTCTCTCTCACGATGATGTCCCGCCGTATCTGCGACCGAGAGAGCAGTACGCACCAGACTACGGTGACGCCCGGGCCTTGACAGCAGCGACGCCCTGCCCGAAGCTGTTGCGTACTACGAATCGAGTTGTGCCTAGCGCAAATGAGGTCGCCGTGCTGCGCATCTGTGCCCTAGCGGATCTGCCCGTCGGCGAAGCGCTGCGCGTGGACGAGGCGTTCCCGCCGATCGCGATCTTCCATACCGAGGACGGCGAGGTGTTCGCCATCGACGACACCTGCACGCACCAGGACGCTTCGCTGGCCGACGGCTGGCTCGAGGGTTGCGAAATCGAGTGCCCCCTGCACGCCTCGCGTTTCGACCTGCGCACGGGGACAGTCGATGCGCCACCCGCCAAACGTGGCGTGCGCACCCATCAGGTCACCATCACCGACGGCGACATCTATGTAACCGTGTCGCAGGAACCGCCGAACCTCCCTCCTGGGGTTCTTCGCTGATGGAGATTCCGCGGCGTGTCACCGTGGTCGGTGCAAGCCTGGCCGGCCACGCAACAGCAAAAGCATTGCGCCGCCAGGGCTTCGACGGATCGATCACGATCGTTGGCGAGGAGGACATTCGGCCCTACGATCGGCCGCCACTGTCCAAGGATTTTCTGGCCGGCGTCACCACCGACCTGGAACTGGCGCTCGAGTTGACGGACGAGGCGCTCGACGCGCAGTGGTTGCTCGGCGTGCGGGCCGTCGGCCTCGACGGCGATTCCAGGACCGTGACCACGGCAGACGGCCGGGCGGTGACTTCCGACGCCGTCGTCGTGGCGACCGGTTCGCGCGCCCGGCGAATGCCGGGGGCCCCGGCCGGGGTGCACACCGTTCGAACGCTGGCCGATGCCGCTGCCCTGCGCGGCGAACTTCAACCCGGTGTTCGGCTGGCCGTCATCGGTGCGGGCTTCATCGGCGCCGAGATCGCCTCCACAGCAAGTGCTCTTGGCCTGGATGTGACGGTGATCGAGGCCGCGTCGACACCGCTCGCCGGGCCCCTGGGACCGGAGATGGGCGGGATCGTTGCTGCCCTGCATGCCCGGCACGGAGTTCGATTGCGATGCGGTGTTCCGGTTGCCGGGTTGCTCGGAACGGATCGGGTGACAGGTGTACTGCTCTCCGACGGAACGCAGGTGCCGGCCGACGTGGTGGTGGCCGGCATCGGCGCGACACCGGCGGTCGAATGGCTGCATGGCTCCGGACTCGAGTTGGCTGCGCCGAGTACAGGAGGTGGAGTGGTGTGCAATGCCGTCGGCGCCACCAACATCCCCGGCATCTACGCGGTCGGCGACTGCTCGGCCTGGTTCGACGATGTCCGCGGCCGTCACCACCGGGTCGAACACTGGACGGACTCCCGGGATCGACCGGCGATCCTGGTGGCGGCAATGCTGGGTTCGCCGTTCTCGATTCCACTGCGGCCGCCGTACTTCTGGTCCGACCAGTACGGCGTCAAGATCCAGTTCGCCGGGCGACGCGAGGGCGGCGAGGACATCACCATCGAAGCCGGCAGTGCGCAAACCGGTGACGTGCTGGCCGTCTATCGGCGGAACGGCGAGCCGGTGGCAGTGCTCGGGATGAATCAGCCGAAGCTCTTCACCCGGTGGCGCAAGCTGCTCTCCACCCCGATGGCCAGCGCCGGCAGACCTTGACAGCCAGCTGAAGCGGCGAGAAACTATCGTCGTTGCGTATCCCAAAACTCGTTGCGGTAGACGCAACTTGGTTCGGACCTCAGTGCCTACTCCACCGGATTTGCGAAGGTGTTGCCATGACCACCACCGAACTGCCCGAGTCGCTGATCTCCACGTTGCCGGGACACTTCTACACCGACCCCCAGATCTTCGCCCTCGAGCAGGCCAAGATCTTCGAGGATATGTGGTTCTGCGCCATTCGTGCTTCCGACATCCCAAATCCGGGATCGTTCCGCACGGTCCAGGTCGGCAGCGAGTCGATTCTCATCTCTCGATCCCGCCGCGGTGAGGTTCGCGCCTTCTTCAATGTCTGCCGCCACCGGGGCGCGAAAATCTGCCTCGACGAGCAGGGCACCGTGGCCCGCGCGTTCCAGTGTCCGTACCACGCCTGGACCTACGACCTGGACGGAAAGCTGGTTGCCGCACCGAATCTCACCAAGATGCCGGATGTCGATCGGGTCGAGTACGGCCTCCGGAAGGTCGCCGTTCGGGAGTGGCTCGGATACGTCTGGGTCAGTCTGGCCGACGCCCCACCCGCCTTCGAGGACACCGTTCTGAAGGAGGTGGTCGATCGTCTCGGCGAGGTTGCCAACCTGGATCACTACGGTGTCGAAAAGCTGTCGGTCGGGCGACGAATCGTGTACGACGTCAGAGCCAACTGGAAATTGATCATCGAGAATTTCATGGAGTGCTATCACTGCGCGACGATCCATCCGGAGCTCACCGAGGTGTTGCCGGAATTCGCTGATGGTTACGCCGCCCAATATTTCGTCAACCACGGCGCCGACTTCGCCTCGGGAGTCGAGGGATTCACCGTCGACGGCACTGCCGGGTTCGACACCATTCCGGGCATCGACCCGGACCAGGACCGCAAGTACTACGCAATCACGGTCAAGCCACAGGTTTTCATCAACCTGGTTCCGGACCACATCATCTTCCACCGCATGTTTCCGATGGCAGCGGATCGCACCATCGTGGAGTGCGACTGGCTGTATCTGCCGAGCGTGGTCGAGCAGCACAAGGACGTGAGCAAATCGGTGGAATTGTTCGACCGCGTCAACCGGCAGGATTTCGACGCCTGCGAACGATGTCAGCCGGCCATGTCGTCCCGGGTCTACCGCGACGGCGGGGTGCTGGTGCCGAGCGAGCACCACATCGGCGCATTCCACGAATGGCTCCAGGACAAGATCCGGGCCTGACCGGTGCGCCTACCCTCCTGCGTGGACGGACCGGCTCGCGTGGAACCACCGACTCGCGTGGATCACCCTTGTGGGCGCGGACGTAGCGCCTTCCCTGCCCGCGGGTTCCGAGGCGGGCACGGTGATCCGCGCTGTCCTCCGACTTCAGCCCAGATGCCCCATCCGCGTGCTGATCCGCGCTGCGGCAGCGATCACCGCCCGCGCCGTGGCGGCCAGGTCGGCCACCGGCAACCGGTAGGCCGGACCGGAGACCGACAACGCGGCCAGAGCGGCGCCCGTTGGACCGGATACCGGTGCTGCCACCGCGTTCAGTCCGATTTCATACTCGCCGGCGGTGATCGCGAAGCCATCGACGTGCACCCGTGCCAATTGCCGGCGCAGCACCCTGGCGTCGGTGACGGTATCGGGGGTGAACCGGGGCAAAGCGACCTCGATCAGCCTGTCCTGCTGCGGCCTGAGCAGGTGTGCCAGCAGGACCTTGCCCGACGATGTGGCGTGCAAAGGCGTCGGGCGGCCCACCCAATTGTTGACCGAGATGGCCCCACCGCCGTGCGCTTGGTACACGTTGATCACCGAATCGCCTTGCAACACGGCGATGTTCACCGTTTCACCGAGCCGCTCGGCCAGCTCCTCGCAAATCTCGCCGCCTTGGCTCGTCACGTCGAGCCGGCCGCCCATCGCACCGGCCAGGCGCAGGATTCCGTATCCGAGCCGATAGCGTCCTCGATCGCGGGCCACTTCGACGAGGCCCCGGGTCTGCAGCGCCCCGAGCAGCCGCGATGCCGTGGACTTGTGGACACCGATGGCCCCCGCCACCTCGGAGACACCGGCCTCGCCGCGCCGTGCCAGGAACTCCAAGGCGGTGACGGCTCGGTCGACCGACTGCACCGCACCGACCGCAGACCTGTGCGCCACGAGTTCGTCCGTCGTCTCCGGTTCCGGCCGCTTCACCCCTCCGTTGCTCACGACGCAACCATAGGCGCTCAGCGCACCGACATCACTTCCCAGCGGGCCAATAACCTCGAGGAGCACCGAACGCCGTGACGGTCAACCCCACCGCGCCTTCGACCAGCACCAGTTACGACTACGTCATCGTCGGCGGCGGCAGTGCCGGATCGGTGCTGGCCGACCGGCTCTCGGCCGATGGAACGGCGAAGGTGCTCGTCCTGGAGGCCGGACGCAGCGACTATCCGTGGGACCTGTTCATCCAGATGCCCGCAGCACTCACCTTCCCGAGCGGCAATCGCTTCTACGACTGGCAGTACGAATCGGAACCGGAGCCGCATCTGAACGGCCGCCGGATCGCTCACGCCAGGGGCAAGGTGCTGGGCGGGTCGAGTTCGATCAACGGCATGATCTTCCAGCGGGGCAATCCCCTTGACTACGAACGGTGGGGCGCCGACGCCGGGATGGCGGAGTGGGACTGGGCGCACTGCCTGCCCTATTTTCGCCGGATGGAGAATTGCCTGGCCGCGGAACGGGACGACGTACTGCGCGGGCGCTCGGGTCCGCTCGTGCTCGAGCGGGGGCCGGCGACCAATCCGTTGTTCGGCGCCTTCTTCGATGCGTCGGTGCAGGCCGGCTATCCGCTGACCGCTGATGTGAACGGTTTTCGGCAGGAGGGTTTCGCCCCGTTCGACCGCAATGTGCACAAGGGCCGTCGCCTCTCGGCTTCTCGAGCCTATCTGCGACCGAGCATGCGGCGTAAGAACCTGACCGTGATGACCAGGGCGCTGGCGACCGGTATCCAATTCACCGGAACCCGCGCCACCGGCGTGACCTATCGACGCAACGGCCGGAATCACTGTGCGACTGCTGGGGAGGTCATTCTCTGCGGAGGCGCCATCAATTCCCCCCAGCTGCTGCAGCTGTCCGGTGTCGGCAACGCAGATGAGCTGCGGTCACTGGGTATTCGATCCGTTCAGGACCTGCCCGGTGTCGGCTCAAATCTGCAGGACCACCTCGAGGTGTACATCCAGTACGCCTGCACCGAGCCGGTCACCATGCAGCCGTACCTGCAGAAGTGGCGACAACCGTTCATCGGACTGGAATGGATCCTCGCCCGCAGGGGGCCGGCGGCCACCAATCATTTCGAGGGCGGCGGATTCGTTCGGTCGAACGACGACGCGGCCTATCCCAACCTGATGTTTCATTTCCTGCCCATTGCGGTGCGATACGACGGTTCGGTCTCGGAGGAGGTCCAGGTCACCGGGCACGGGTACCAGGTGCATGTCGGACCGATGTATTCCGATGCCCGCGGCACCGTGAAGATCACTTCGACAGATCCGCGGCGACATCCGGCGCTGCGGTTCAACTATCTGTCCACCGATCAGGACCGTCGAGAATGGGTGGAATCCATTCGGGTGGCAAGAGACATCCTGAACCAGCCCGCGCTGGCACCTTTCAACGGAGGCGAGACCTCCCCCGGCAGCGCTGTTTCCACCGATGCGGAGATCCTGGACTGGGTGGCGAATGACGCCGAGACTGCGTTGCACCCATCCTGCACGGCCAAGATGGGGCCGGCCTCGGATCCGTTCGCCGTCGTCGATCCGGGCACGATGCGCGTGCACGGCACGCAGGGTCTCCGGGTGGTGGACGCGTCCGTGATGCCATACGTCACCAACGGAAACATCTACGCGCCGGTGATGATGCTGGCCGAGAAGGCCGCCGACCTCATTCTGGGCCGCGCACCGTTGGCTCCGTCGGATGCGCCGTTCTATCGGCACCCGAAGAGTTGAGAGTGCTTCAACGGAAGACGACGGTCCTGGATCCGTTCGGCATGATCCGTCGTTCGCAGTGCCATTTCACCGCACGCGAGAGCACCTGCGTCTCCACGTCGCGACCTGCCGCTACGAGATCCTCGGGACCGAGATTGTGATCCACCCTGGCGACGTCCTGCTCGATGATCGGGCCCTCGTCGAGATCGTCGTTGATGTAGTGAGCGGTGGCCCCGATCAGTTTCACCCCGCGATCATGGGCTTGGTGATAGGGCTTCGCACCTTTGAAGCTGGGCAGGAAGGAATGATGGATGTTGATGGCCTTGCCGGATAACGCGTGGCTGGTGGATTCCGACAGCACCTGCATGTAACGGGCCAGCACGACCAACTCGACGCAATGCTCGGCCATCAGGTCCAGCATTGCGGACTCCGCGGCCGCCTTGGTCTCCGGCGTCACGGGCAGATGGATGTAGCGGATGCCGTACGAGGTGGCGAGGGCCCGGAAGTCGTTGTGATTCGACACGATGACCGGGATATCGATGTTCAAGGTGCCCATGCGGTGGCGGTACAGCAGATCGTTCAGGCAATGACCGAATTTCGAGACCATGATCATGGTCGTCGTCGGCGTCGCCGCGTCCACCAACTCGTACTGCATGGCGTGCCTGCGGGAGACTGTTTCGAATCCATCGCGCAGTTCCGGCAGGGCGCGAACACTGCCCAGAAAATCGAAATGGATACGCATGAAGAACCGACCGGTCAGTCGGTCGCCGAACTGCTGGCTGGTCACGATGTTCGCTCCGAACTTCACCAGGTATCCGGTCACGGCATAGACCAATCCGGGTTCGTCCGGGCACGACAGGGTCAGAACGAACTCACGGCCGGCGCCGGGACGAGGCGACATGGAAACCTCCTGGTTGCAGCGCGCGCAACTCGCCGCTCGATGTGCAACGCACAGCATCGCGGCTGTGGCGCTCGGGGTCAAGAGAGCAACGTTGATCCAGCAGAGGCGGGACGAGGAACACCCCCGGCGCTACGCTGCGCGTCATGACCGATCGCGCGCGACCCCCATCAACGGGACCGGGTCAGAAGACTACCGAGAACGGTCGGCCGGCGAACTCCGACCTCGCCCGCGCGAGCGACGGTGGTAGCGGATCCGTGCAGTCGGTGGACCGAGCGCTGACCATTCTCAAACTCCTTGCGGCGGACGGAGAACTGGGCGTCACGGAGATCGCCGGCCTGCTGGGCGTGCACAAATCGACCGCCTCTCGGCTGTTGGCCACCCTGGAGACTCACGGCCTCGCGGAGCAACTGCCCGACCGCGGCCGATATCGGCTCGGCGTCGGCGTGCTCCGGCTGGCCGGTGCCACCCGATCTCGACTGGACATCGTCCGGGAAAGCCGACCGGTAACAACGCGGCTGGCGTCCGAGGTCGGCGAAACCGTCAACATCGTCATTCTCTCCGGCACCGAAACCCTGTACCTGGACCAGGTGGCCGGTACCTCGGCGTTACAGATCCACAACTGGATAGGCCACCGAAATCCGGTGCATGCCACCGCGAACGGCCGCGTGCTACTCGCTTTCGCCTCGAGCTCCCAGGCCGATGCCGTGCTCAGTTCCACGGCGGACAGCTCCGGTCGGCTCCGGGCGCTCACCATTCGCACCATCACCGATCGAACGGCGCTGCAGGCGGTACTGGTGGCCGTCCGGCGGGATGGCTACGCCGTGGCGGTGGACGAATTGGAGATCGGCCTCACCGCTGTGGCGGCGCCGATCCGAGGTGTCGACGGATCCGTCATCGCGTCGCTGTCGATTTCCGGGCCCAGCTTCCGGCTGGAGATGGACAAGATTCCCGACGTCATCGGGGCGGTGAGAGCCGCTGCGGCGGCCGTCTCGGCGAGGATGGGTTTCCTCTCGCCGTCGGTATCGGGCCATCGGTAGATCACACCCAGGTAAATATTGCCCGCGCGGACCCGATATCCCCGATCCACCCTTGACACCCTCTCCACTGGCGTTCCATGCTGTTGCCCAGGAAGCACGACGATGCGTAATACGCAACGACGTGTTTTCGGACCACCACATGGAAAGGTGTCGGTCGTGAGTGTGAAGCTTGCCCAAGGCATGAACGCCGCCGCTGCACCGGCCGCCGCTCCCACCGCTTTCCGGCCCGACTCGACTCCCGAGCCGGCGCCGTGCCGGGGGCTGTACGTCGGTGGCCGGTGGTCTTCGACGAACGGCGGCACCACCCGCGCGATCAGCTGTCCGGCCGACGGCTCGCCGGTGGCCACCGTCCTGGAGTGCTCGGCCGCTGACGCAGGCGCTGCCCTGGACTGCGCGCGCCGAACCTTCGACGAGGGTACGTGGGCCTCGCTACCGGAAAGGCAACGGGGCGAGATCCTTCTGCGCGCCGCGGACCTGCTGCTACGGGACAAGGGTCACTACGCCAGGGCCGAAGCCCTCGATACGGGCAAGCGGCTCGTCGAGGCGCAATTCGACGTCGACGACATCGTCGCCTGCTTCCGTTATTACGGTGGCATTGCCGGTACCGACGCCGGACGGGTGGTCGACACCGGAAATGCACAGACGATCAGCCGCATCGTGCATGCTCCGGTCGGCGTCTGCAGTCTGATCACGCCGTGGAACTACCCCCTGCTACAGGTGTCATGGAAAGTCGCGCCTGCACTACTGGCTGGTAACACCTTCGTGCTCAAACCCAGTGAATTGACTCCGTCCACCGCGATCCTCCTGATGGACACGCTCGCCGAGGCCGGAGTGCCTGCCGGCGTGGCGAATCTGGTCACCGGAAACGGTTTCGAGGTCGGCAGCGTCCTGACCAGCGACCCACGGGTCGACATGGTCTCGTTCACCGGCGGACTTCAGACGGGCAAGGCCGTGATGGCTGCCGGCGCCGGCACGGTGAAGAAGGTCGCGCTGGAACTCGGCGGAAAGAACCCGAACATCATCTTCGCCGACGCCGATCTGGAAGCAGCCACCGATCATGCGCTCACTGCGGTGTTCCTGCATTCCGGCCAGGTGTGTTCGGCCGGCGCCCGCCTGATCGTGGCCGCGGAACTGCACGACCGCATCGTCGACGAGATCGTCGCCCGGGCCGCGCACATCAAGCTGGGCGGCCCTTTCGACGACAGCGCCGAGACCGGCCCGCTGATCTCCGCGGCGCATCGGAACAAGGTGCACGCCTATGTGCAGGCCGGAGTCGCCGAGGGCGCCGTCCTGCGTACCGGTGGCGTGATACCCACCGAAGGTGCTCTGGCACAAGGCTTCTACTATCCGCCGACGGTCCTGGACGGTTGCACGCGCACGATGACCGTCATCCGCGAGGAGTCCTTCGGGCCGGTACTCACCGTCGAGGTGTTCCACACCGAGGCGGAAGCAATCGAAATCGCCAACGACACCCATTTCGGTCTGGCCGGCGCGGTCTGGACGTCGGATGCATCGCGGGCCCAACGCGTCGCGGGCGCACTGCGGCACGGGACCATCTGGATCAACGATTACCACCCGTACGTGCCGCAGGCGGAGTGGGGCGGTTTCGGGCAGTCCGGCAACGGTCGAGAACTCGGACCGAGCGGTCTGGCGGAATATCGCGAGATCAAGCACATCTGGCAGAACATCGCACCGGCGCCCCAGTATTGGTTCCCGCACTGAATTCGCTGTTCGGAGTTGATGGCGCGCGAGCGTCCGTCGGCATTGCATGGCACCGCCAGAGTCGTCCCACCCAAGGAGACGAAGAATGTCATCACCAGCAGCCGAAGGGCCAGATTTCTCCATTCGAAATCTGTGGAAGGTCTTCGGGCACAAAGCCGATCGCATTCCGACCGATCCGGCGATGTCGAAACTGTCCGGTCCGCAGATTCTCGAGCAGACCGGATGTGTCGCGGCGGTTCGCAATCTGAGTTTCGACGTGGCGCGGGGCGAGGTGTTCGTCGTGATGGGCCTGTCCGGCTCCGGGAAGTCGACTCTGGTGCGCTGTCTGACCAGGCTCATCGAACCCACAGCCGGTCAGGTGTTGCTCGAGGGCAACGACATCATGAACGCATCCGGCGCCGAACTACGGGAGATTCGCCGCGAGAAGATATCCATGGTCTTCCAGCATTTCGGTCTGTTGCCGCATCGCAGTGTTCTCGACAACGTCTCCTACGGTCTGCAGGTTCGAGGCACGGGCAAATCCGAGCGGTACCGGCGGGCCCAGGAAGTCATCGAGTTGGTGGGCCTGCAGGGCTACGAGCGACGCTTTCCCGACCAGCTGTCGGGAGGCATGCAACAACGGGTCGGCCTGGCGCGGGCGCTGGCCGGGAATCCTGACGTCCTCCTCTTCGACGAGCCGTTCTCTGCTCTGGACCCCCTGATCCGCCGCGACATGCAGGCTGAGGTCATCCGACTGCACCGGGACATGGGCAAGACGATGATCTTCATCACCCATGATCTGTCGGAGGCTTTGAAGCTGGGCGATCGAATCCTGATCATGCGTCACGGTGAACTCGTCCAGATCGGTACCGGTGACGAACTCGTCGGAGCGCCCGCGGACGACTACGTTGCGGACTTCGTGTCCGAGGTTCCACGCGCCGATGTGCTGACGCTCAAGTGGATCGTCAAACCCGGCCAGACGTCGGCGACGGATCCCGTTCTCCCCATCGACACCGTCATCCGGAATGCCATCCCAGCCGTGTTGGGAACGACAGGGCCGGTGGGTGTCTCGGACGGGAACCGGATCGTCGGCATCGTCACCAGGGACGACATCCTCCAAATCATCAACGCCTCCCATGCCGTCAACACTCCCGATGGAAAGCTGTCGCGGAACTCCGAGACCGACCTGTCCGACGAAGTCGCCTGATGGTGACCGCTCGATTGACAGCGCCACCGGCGGCCGAAGTCGAACGCGAACCACCGCCGGGTCGGCGGATGCTCTCGGCGAGCACGCTGCTGCTGCTTGGAACCGTCGTCGGGTGGCTCATCTGTCGACAGCTCTTCGCCGACAGATGGACGCTGCCGCTGGCCAAGGCCGACCTGACCGATCTGCACACCAATTTGAACGACTTCAACGACTGGGTCGGCAACAATCGAAACACCAGTCCGATCTTCCTGTACTTCTTCAACGAGATACGACTGGTCGTCGATGCCACCGGAACCTTCTTCACGGCGCTGATCTCGAAAACTGATGTGGGCCTCGGCATACCGCAGATCGGCTGGCTGGGCGTCCTGACGCTGCTGACCTTCGTGGCCTTTGCGATCTCCACCTGGCGGATGGCGCTGCTCACCGCCATCGTCTTCTTCTTCATCGGCCTGCAGGGGCTGTGGCCCGACACGATGGACACGCTCGCGTTGGTCCTCAGCGCCGTGCTGTTCGCCCTGCTGATCGGAATTCCGCTCGGCATCTGGGCAGGGACCAGCGACCGGTTCAACCGCATCGTCACGCCGATCCTGGATTTCATGCAGATTCTGCCCAGTTTCGCCTACCTCGCCCCGCTGGCCCTGGTCTTCCTGATCGGGCCTGCGACGGCGATCATTGCGACCGTCATCTTCGCCACCCCGCCGGCGATCCGCATTACCGCGCACGGAATCCGTCAGGTCCCGGCCACCACCAGGGAAGCTGTCGATTCCATGGGGGCTCGATCGGGCCAGCGACTTCGCACGGTGCTGTTGCCGATGGCCAAGCGAACGATCGTCATCGGTATCAACCAGACGATCATGGCCGCGCTGTCGATGGTGGTGATCGCGTCGCTGATCGGTGCGGAAGGACTCGGCCTCACCGTCACCCAGGCTCTGCAGAGTTTGGACGTCGGGACGGCGTTCAACGCCGGCCTGGCCATCGTCCTCATCGCCATCACCCTGGACCGGGTGACCACCGCGGCAAGTACCCGCGCCGAAGTGGCTGCCAGGGTAGGCACCAAGAACAGGCGGATCCGCTGGATCACCGTCGCTGTCGGTCTGGCAATCACGGTGGCAGCTGTGTACCTGTCGCGAACCTATCTGTGGGCTGCCGAGTTTCCGCAGAGCAGCCTCCCCTCGGTGGGAACACCGATCAGCGATGCGGCAAACAACGCCAGCAATTGGGTGACCTCGAACCTCTCCGGATTCACCAATGGGCTCAAGGACGGATTCACCAACGGAATCCTCAATCCCTTCGAGTCGCTGCTGACCGGCAGCCCCTTCTTCCTGGTGGGTCTGGTGCTACTGGTTGTGGGCGCGGTGGTGGGCGGTTGGCGCGTCGCTGCTGTCGTGCTCGGCTGCCTGGCACTGATGGTGTGGCTCGGTGTCTGGGCGGACGCCATGTCGACCCTGGCGGCCACCATCGTCGCCACGGTCGTGGTGATGATCTTCGGGCTGGTCTTCGGCGTCTGGATGGGCCGATCCAAGGTGGCCGACCGGGTGCTCCGGCCGATCCTGGATGCCGGCCAGACCATGCCCGCTTTCGTCTACCTCGTGCCATTCCTCGCATTGTTCGGCGCAACGCGGTTCACCGCGATCGTCGCCGCCGTCGTCTACGCCGCTCCGGCGTCCATCAAGATCATCGCTGACGGTATCTCGCAGGTGTCTACCAACACCGTGGAGGCCGCGACCGCCAGCGGTTCCACCACGTGGCAGCTGATCACCAAGGTGCAACTGCCGATGTCGGCCAAAGCCCTTGCCCTGGCTACGAATCAGGGTCTGATCTACGTCCTTTCCATGGTCGTCATCGGTGGTCTCGTCGGCGCCGGCGCGCTCGGCTACGACGTGGTCGCCGGGCTGGCGCAGGACAACCTGTTCGGCAAGGGTCTCGCCGCCGGCCTGACGTTGGTGATGCTGGGCATCATCCTGGACCGGATCACCCAGGCTGCTGCCAAGAGATCCCTGGGCTCCCCCGTTTCTCCTGCCATAGCGCGGCGTCAGTCGGCAACCATCGGCCACTGACCAGAGGCTCTCGGGTGCGACCCGTCATTCTGGTCCGCCCGCCGCGCGCACTTCCCAATACATCCATTCCCGGCATATCCATTCCCGGCACGTCCATTCCCACCGGAGGTCAAAGACCAGTGTTCACGAAAAGGTCCACATCCAGATTCACCTCGAGGTCCGGGCGCCTGGGCGCAGCCGCGGCACTGGCGAGCTTGCTACTGACAGCGGCATGCGGCGGCGCCACGGTCAACGGGGCGGGCGGATCAACCTCGTCTGCGGGCACCACCAGCCTCACCTCCTCGGCTTCTGCGGCCGTGGGATCGAGCGCCAAATTGGCGGCTGCCTGCAGCCCGTTCAACCTCGCGATGAACGACTGGGTCGGCTACACCGCCGATGCCGCCGTCGTCACCTATGTCGCCCAGGAGAAGCTGGGCTGCAAGGTGAATCAGAAAGCGCTGAAGGAAGAGATCGCCTGGCAGGGCTTTCCCACCGGACAGATCGACGTCATCATGGAGAACTGGGGTCACGATGATCTGGTCAAGAAGTACATCACCCAGCAGAAGGCCGCATTCGATGCCGGTTACAGCGGCAACATCGGCCAGATCGGCTGGTACGTCCCCCCGTGGATGGCGACGAAGTACCCGGACATCACCAGTTACAAGAACTTGAACAAGTACGCCGACATGTTCAAGACCTCCGAATCCGGTGGTAAGGGCCAGTTCCTCGACGGCGACCCGTCGTTCGTCACCAACGACGAGGCGCTCATCAAGAATCTGAGCCTGAATTACAAGGTCGTCTATGCCGGTTCCGAAGCAGCCCTGATCACCTCGTTCCGTACCGCAGAGAAGAACAAGACGCCGTTGATCGGATACTTCTACGCCCCCCAGTGGTTCCTTTCCGAGGTCAAGTTGGCCCGAGTGGCGCTGCCCACGTACACCAAGGGTTGCGATGCGGTGGCGGCGAAGGTCGCGTGCGACTACCCGGAGGACAAACTCAACAAGATCATCGGCGCCAAGTTCGGCGGCTCCGGCTCGCCTGCTGTCGGGCTGGTGAAGAACTTCTCCTGGACCAATGACGATCAGAACACCGTGGCGGCCTACATCACCGCCGACAAGATGACGCCGGCGGCTGCTGCCAAGAAGTGGGTCGACGCCAACCCTGACAAGGTCAAGGCCTGGCTGAAGTAGCGTGCCGCCGATCCTGCGGTGATCGCGACCAGCGGTTCCAGCGGTTCCAGCGGTTCCAGCGGTTCCAGCCGTTCCAGCTGTGGCGGCGCAGATGGCAATGCCCCCTGCGCCGCCGCTCCACCTTCCGGACCTGCCCCGATCCACCAGCTTTCGAGCAGAGGGAATCCGACAGCGCCGTTCCCAGTCCCGCCGGCGGCGTTGATCGGCACCGTTCCTCTTGACAGCGGCCAGTTCTCGGTTCAGGCTGTTGCATATCACGCGGTACGTTGCGTATTAAGGAACCGGAGGGAAGATGGCGGGACCATCGGTCGTCATCATCGGCGGCGGAATCGTCGGTGCCAGCCTGGCGGACGAAATCACGGCTCGAGGTTGGACGAACGTCACCGTCCTGGACGGTGGCCCGTTGCCGGTCACCGGCGGCTCGACCTCCCATGCGCCAGGGGTGGTGTTCCAGACCAACGGCACCAAGGTGATGAGCGACTTCGCGCAGTACACCGTGCAGAAGTTCAAGAATCTGTCCTACCGTGGCCAGCCGTGCTACCTGCCGGTCGGCGGCCTGGAAATCGCAACCACGGCAGAACGGGCGGCGGAACTGGAGCGCCGCTTCGGTTACGCCCGGTCCTGGGGAATTGCGGGAGCCCGGCTGATGGACCCCGCCGAGACCGTCAAGACCTGGGACCTGTTGGAGCCCAGCGTCATCCATGGCGGTTTGTTCGTTCCCGACGACGGCATCGCCAAGGCAGTTCGCGCCGTGGCTGCCCAACTCGATCGGGCAACCGAGCGCGGCGCAACGGTTCTCGAGCGGCACGAGGTTCTGGACGTCCTCACCACGGGCGGCAAGGTGGTCGGCGTCAGGACCGATCATGGTGACGTCCGCGCCGATATCGTGGTGTGTTGCGCCGGTATCTGGGGCCCGAAGGTCGCCGCCATGGTCGGTCAAATCCTGCCTCTGACGCCACTGGCGCACCAGTTCGCCTGGACCGGCCCGGTTTCGCCACTCCTGGCCAGCACGACGGAGGTCGGCAGGCCGGTGCTGCGCCATCAGGACGCCGATCTCTACTACCGCGAGAACCACACCGGACTGGGCATCGGCTCCTACCGACACCGCCCGATGCCGTTGCAGGCGACGGACCTCCAGTCATGGGGTGATGCCGAAGCAGCCGGAGGCCAACCGTCGATCCTGCCGTTCACTCCGGAGGACTTCGAGTTTCCACTCGCCGAGACAGCGCGCATCCTTCCCGCGCTCGGCGACCTGGAACTCGATGACGCGTTCAACGGCGTCTTCTCTTTCACCACCGACAATCTGCCGCTGCTCGGACCGCACGCGAGCCTGGACGGCTTCTGGTTCGCAGAAGCGGTGTGGGTCACGCACTCTGCCGGTGTGGCACGAGCAATGGCCGAATGGATCGTCGACGGGCATTCGGGAACGTTCGATCTCCATGCCTGTGACATCAATCGGTTCGAGCGCCACCAACTCTCGCCGACCTACATCCAGAACAAGGACTGCCAGAATTTCGTCGAGGTGTACGACATCCTGCATCCGCTGCAGCCGATGGAACATTCCCGTCCGCTGCGGACCTCACCGTTCTATCAACGCGAGATCGAGCTAGGTGGCGTCTTTCTGGAGGCCAACGGCTGGGAGCGACCCCACTGGTACGCCGCCAACGACCACCTCGCCGGCAGTGGGCGCAATTCCGGCTGGCACATTCCCGAACCGGGTGACTGGGCAGCCCGGTTCTGGTCGCCCACGGTCGCAGCAGAGGCCGCCGTCACCCGCACCGATGTCGCCCTGTTCGACATGACCGCTCTGAAACGGATCGAGGTCAGCGGCGTCGGCGCGACGGAATTCCTGCAGAGTCTGGTCACCGGGAAGATGGCGAAATCGATCGGCTCGGTCACGTATTGCTTGATGCTGGACGTCGACGGCGGCATTCGCTCCGACGTCACCGTCGCACGCCTTGGCGCCGAGCTGTATCAGGTGGGTGCGAACGGAGCGATCGACCTGGACTGGATGCGCCGGCACCTCCCCGAAGATTCGGCAGTCCAGGTGCGGGACACGACTGCGGGCACCTGCTGCATCGGTATCTGGGGCCCGAAGGCGCGCGCGGTGGTGCAGCCTCTGACCGATGCGGACTTCTCGAACGCCGGCTTCAAGTACTTCCGCGCCCAGCAGTGCTTTCTCGGCACGGTCGAGGTCACGGCGCTGCGGCTGTCGTACGTCGGTGAGCTGGGTTGGGAGCTCTACACCACAGCCGACCAGGGCCTCGCGCTGTGGGATCTGCTGATGAGCGCAGGCGCCGACCACGGGATCATCGCGGCCGGCCGCGGCGCCTTCAATGCGCTCCGCATCGAGAAGGGCTACCGCAGCTTCGGCGCCGACATGACGAACGAGCACACGTCGACCCAGGCGGGACTCGACTTCGCCGTCAAACTCGATCAGGAGTTCCTCGGCAAGCAGGCGCTGATCGAGCGTGCGGACGACGGACGGCGGCTGTGTCTGCTCACTCTCGACGGAAAGGACATCGTGCTCGGGTCAGAACCGGTCTACGCCGTTCCCTCGGCCGGCCATCCCGCGCCGATCGAGAACGATGGCGCCCCTGACGATGGCAATTCCGACACGCCAGGGGCCGAAGTCGACGAATTCGGACGCGCCGACGACCTCGATGAGCGCGAGGAGGCAGTGGGATATGTGACGAGTGCGGCATACGGCTACACCCTGGGCGCGCCCCTTGCCTACGCCTGGCTACCGGCCGGACTCACCGCTCCGGGAACCGTGCTGGAGATCGGCTACTTCGGCGAGCGCTACCGGGCGGTCGTCACCGCCGAACCGGCATTCGACCCGGAGATGCGCAGAATCCGGTGCTGACCTCTCCAAAATTGGCATCGCCCGGCCCGCTCACTACGGTGGAGGGCCGGTACGGGTCCAGCCGTCCCGCCGCCGGGCAAGACGCCGCCGACGTGCCCACCAGGTGCGCACACATCAGGGAGACACCGCGATGACGATCACCGAAACATCGACCGCTGCGAGCGCGACCGCCGCCACGTGGCCGGGCTTGAACGCGACCCTCGCCGAGGCCGACCCCGAGGTCAACGCGCAGATCGCCAACGAGTTGCACCGCCAGCAGAGCACGCTGGAAATGATCGCCAGTGAAAATTTCGCATCCGTCGCCGCAATGCAGGCGCAGGGCAGCGTGCTGACCAACAAGTACGCGGAGGGCTACCCCGGGCGCCGATACTACGGCGGTTGCGAATTCGTCGACGTGATCGAGCGGCTGGCGATCGAGCGGGTCAAGGACCTTTTCGGCGCCGGTTTCGCGAACGTGCAGCCGCATTCGGGCGCCCAGGCCAATGCCGCGGCGATGCAGGCGCTGATCAAGCCTGGCGACACGATTCTGGGACTGTCCCTGGCCCACGGCGGCCACCTCACCCACGGCATGCGGATCAATTTCTCCGGGCTGCTGTACAACGTTGCGGCCTACGAGGTGTCCAAGGAGGACCACCGCATCGACCTGGATGAAGTAGCGAGGTTGGCCCACGAGCACCGGCCCCGGCTCATCATCGCCGGTTGGTCTGCCTACCCCCGCCAGTTGGACTTCGCCCGCTTCCGCGAGATTGCCGACGAGGTCGGCGCCTACCTGATGGTCGACATGGCCCACTTCGCCGGCCTGGTAGCGACCGGCTTGCATCCGTCGCCGGTTCCGCATGCCCACGTCACCACGACGACCACGCACAAGACGCTGGGTGGTCCGCGCGGCGGCGTCATCCTGACCAACGACCCGGACCTGGCCAAGAAGGTCAACTCCGCCGTCTTTCCCGGCCAGCAGGGTGGCCCGCTGGAGCACGTCATCGCGGCGAAGGCGGTGGCGTTCAAGATGGCCGCCGATCCGGCATTTCGAGAGCGGGCGGAGCGAACCGTTCGAGGCGCCGCGTTGCTGGCGCAGCGACTGGTCGCGGACGACGTCAAGGCAGCCGGTATCACCGTTCTGACCGGTGGCACCGACGTGCATCTGGTGCTCGTCGATCTGCGCGACTCCGACCTGGACGGCAAGGCGGCGGAGGACCGGCTGCACTCGGTCGGAATCACCGTCAACCGCAACGCCGTGCCGTTCGACCCCCGCCCACCGATGGTCACCTCCGGCCTGCGCATCGGAACGCCCGCGCTGGCCACCCGGGGATTCGGGGACGCGGAATTCACCGAGGTGGCCGACATCATCGCGGCTGCCCTGATCGCCGGTGTCGGCGAACTCGACGCGGCCCTTGCCACCTCGCTGCAGGGTCGCGTGTCCGCGCTTGCCGAAGAACTTCGGCTGTACCCCGACCTGTCCTACTGACCGCGAGAAAGAGAAGGGCCACCTCAGTGACGCCGCAGGTTCCTCCTGGTGCAGAGCTTCCGCAGCATCCGGAATTTCTGTGGCGCAATCCGGAACCGCGGCGTCACTACTCGGTCATCCTCATCGGTGGCGGAGGCCATGGGCTGGCGACTGCGCACTATCTTGCCCGCCGGGGCATCACCGATGTCGCCGTCCTGGAAAAGGGTTGGCTCGCCGGCGGGAACATGGCCCGCAACACGACGATCATCCGGTCCAACTACCTGTGGGATGCCAGCGCCGGGTTCTACGAGCACTCGCTCAAATTGTGGGAACACCTCGACGAAGACCTCGATTATCCGATCCTGTTCTCCCAGCGGGGAGTCCTCAATCTCGACCATTCGCTGACCGACATCCGCGATTCTCGTCGCAGAGCGGCCGCCAACCGGCTGAACGGGGTTGACGCGGAATGGGTGGATGCCAAGGGCGCCAAGGAGATCTGCCCGATTCTCAACATCTCGGACGACATCCGCTACCCGGTCCTTGGGGGCACCTACCAGCCGCGCGGCGGCATCGCCAAACATGACTACGTCGCCTGGGGGTTCGCGCGATCCGCCGATGCCGCCGGAATCGATCTGGTCCAGAATTGCGAAGTGACCGGCATCGACATCCAGCACGGCGCCGTGACCGGCGTCCAGACCTCACGCGGGCCGATCACCGCTGACGTGGTTGCGATGGTCGGCGCCGGCCATTCCTCGGTGCTGGCCGCGATGGCTGGATTCCGACTTCCGGTGCAGTCACACCCGTTGCAGGCGTTGGTCTCCGAACTGCTGGAGCCGGTACATCCGACCGTGGTGATGTCGAATGCGGTGCATGTCTACGTGTCGCAGGCGCACAAGGGCGAACTGGTGATGGGAGCCGGCGTCGATTCCTACAACGGCTACGGTCAGCGCGGCGCCTTCCACGTCATCGAGCGCCAGATGTCGGCTGCCGTCGAACTCTTCCCGATCTTCGCCAGAGCACATGTGCTGCGGACCTGGGGTGGGACAGTCGATACCACGCCAGACGCCTCCGCCATCATGGGACTCACGCCGGTCCGGAATCTCTACGTCAACTGTGGTTGGGGCACCGGCGGTTTTAAGGCGACTCCCGGTGTCGGCAGCCAGATGGCGGAATTGATCGCCACCGGCGAGGTTCCGGAGTTGATGCGGGACTTCTCCCTCGAGCGGTTCACCACCGGCCGACTGGTCGACGAGCACGGCGCCGCTGCGGTCGCCCACTGATGCAACATTTCTCCGGAGAACACCACCGATGATGCTGATCCCCTGCCCGGAATGCGGGCTGCGCAACGAGAACGAATTCCACTACGGCGGCCAGGCGCATGTCGCGTATCCGGCAGACGGAGGAACGTCGCTTTCCGACGCACAGTGGGCCGAATATCTGTTCTTCCGGAATAATCCGAAGGGGCCGTTCGCCGAGCGCTGGATGCATTCCGCCGGCTGCAGTCGATGGTTCAATGCGATCCGGGACACGGTCACCTATCAATTCCTGGCCGTTTATCGGGTGGGCGAGCCCCGACCCGAACCGAACGCATCGATTCTGGGCAATTCCGGCATCGCTGCTGACGACACCGTCGACGACGTGAAGATCAGGACAACCACATGACCAGCAGCCGACTCGCTACCGGCGGTCGGATCGACCGCAGCCGGCCGCTCGACGTCCGTTTCGACGGAAAGCCGCTGGCCGCATTCGCCGGAGACACCCTGGCTTCGGCGCTGCTGGCATCCGGGGTCCAGGTCACCGGCCACTCGGTACTGCTGGGTCGTCCCCGCGGAATCATGTCGGCCGGTGCAGAGGAACCCAGCGCGGTCGTGCAGATCACCCGCCCGTTCCCGGAGCCGATGCTGACCGCGACGACCGTCGAAGCAGTGGACGGGCTGGCCGCCAGAAGCATCTACGGCCAGGGCCGGCTGGCCGACGTGGCCGACCCGTACGCCTACGACGCCGTTCACCACCACTGCGAGCTGACGGTGGTCGGTGCCGGACCGGCCGGGCTGGCGGCAGCACTGACGGCAGGTCGGGCCGGCGAACGAGTGCTGCTGGTCGATGAGAATGCGCAGGCCGGAGGGTCGCTGCTGACGGCGGCCGAGACAGGGTGGGCCGCCGACATGGTTCTGGAATTGGCAGAACTGCGCAATGTCGTCCACCTCCAGCGCACCACGGTAGCCGGCTACTACGATGACAATTACCTGATCGCAGTGCAGCGCAGGACTTCTCACGTCGGAGCGGCAAACGCGCCGAGCGCCGTGCGGGAACGGATCTGGCGAATCCGGGCCGGCCGGGTGGTACTGGCGACCGGCGCCCATGAACGCCCGATCGTGTTCCAGGGCAATGATGTTCCCGGGGTGATGCTCGCCGAATCGGCCCGCGTGTATCTGCAGCGCTACGGCGTGCTCGCGGGCGAGCAGGTGGTCGTTTTCACCACTCACGACGACGCCTACCGGGTCGCCGGTGAATTGATGGCCGCCGGAGCTTCCGTGGTGGTGGTGGACCCACGCATTCCGAAGGGCCAGACACCCGACCCCGCAGAGGAAGTGGCCACCGGAAGCGTCCTGATCGGATCGGTCGTGACCGGAACTCTCGTCGGAGCCGACGGCTTCCTCTCGGGGGTGATCGTGCGCGGACCCGATGGCAAGAACCGACCCTTGGCGGCGGATCTGCTCGCTGTCTCCGGTGGCTGGAACCCGGCTGTGCAGCTCTATTCCCAGGCCGGGGGCCGATTGGCTTTCGCCCCAGGAGTCGGATCGTTCGTGCCGGACGGCGCTCGGCAGAACGTCGTAGCGGTCGGGTCCGCAGCCGGATTGCGCACCACTGCGGACTGCGTTGCCGACGGCGGCGCCGTGGGCTCCAACACCGGCCTGACCGGCGGTGCGGTGATCCTGCCGCCCACCGAAGACCTGTTACCGCATGCTGTTCCAGCCGCGCCGTTGTACCTGGTGGCCGAGGACGACGCTGATCCGGGAACTTTGACAGAGCACTTCGTCGACCTGCAGCGGGATGTGACGGTTGCCGACGTGGTTCGCGCGACAGGCGCAGGACTTGCCTCCGTCGAGCATGTCAAGCGATACACCACCGCAGGCACCGCGCACGACCAGGGAAAGACGTCCGGGCTGCTGACGACGGCCGTGGTCGCGCAGATGTCGGGCGTCGAGCTCGGAGAGCTGGGAACCACCACCTATCGTCCGCCGTACACGCCGATCTCGTTCGCCGCCCTTGCCGGGCGAGAGCGCGGCGACCTGTACGACCCGGTGCGGACCACCGGCGCCCACGACTGGCACGTTGCGCACGGCGCCGAGTTCGAGAACGTCGGTCAATGGAAGCGGCCTTGGTTCTATCCGCGCGACGGCGAGGATATGGCGGCCTGCGTGAAGCGTGAATGCGCTGCCGCCAGAACCAATGTCGCGTTCATGGACGGCTCGACGCTGGGAAAGATCGACGTCCAGGGGCCGGACGCCGCGGCCTTTCTCGACCTGCTGTACACGAATCTGATGTCGACGCTGAAAGTGGGAATGATCAGGTACGGCGTCATGTGCGGCCCGGACGGCATGGCTCTCGACGACGGCACCGTCTTCCGGCTCGCGCCGGAGCGATATCTGGTCACCACCACGACCGGAAATGCAGCCAAGATTCTCGACTGGATGGAGGAATGGCTGCAGACGGAGTGGCCGGAAATGCGCGTCTGGTGCACTTCGGTGACGGAACAGTGGGCCACGATGGCGCTGGTCGGCCCGCGCTCCCGCGCCCTGCTGGCCGCGCTTGCCCCCGAATTGGCCACGGCGAACGAGGACTTCCCGTTCATGGCGTGGCGGGACACCTCGATCATCGGGCTACCGGCGCGCATCGCCCGCATCTCCTTCTCCGGCGAACTCGCCTACGAGATCAATGTTGCCTGGCACGATGCGTCTGCGTTGTGGAATATCGTGTGGCGCACCGGGTCCGGTGTCGGGCTGACCCCTTACGGCACCGAGGCGATGCATGTGCTCCGCGCGGAAAAGGGCTATCCGATCATCGGGCAGGACACCGACGGCACCACCACACCGCAGGATCTCGGCATGGGCTGGGTGGTGTCCAAGAAGAAACCCGATTTCATCGGCAAGCGGTCGTTCGACAGGCATGACAATTCCCGACCGAACCGCAGACACCTCGTCGCGCTGCTGACTGAGGACAAGGCGCTGCTGCTACCCGAGGGTTCGCAAATCGTGGAGGCACCCGAGCTTCCGCCCCCGCCGGTACCGATGCTCGGTCATGTCACCTCGTCGTATTTCTCGGTCGCTCTTGGTCGGACCTTTGCCCTGGCGCTCCTCGAAGGCGGACGTGACCGGATCGGCTCCGTGCTGTACGTCGTGGTGGACGATCTTCCGCGGCCGGTCACGGTGGCCGGGCCCGTCGTCGTGGATCCTGACGGAACCAGACGTGACGGCGATCCGGCGGGAGACGGCGATCCGATTCCGGCCCCGACGATCAGGCCGGCCTTACCGGTTTCCCCGTTGGCGAGCTATTCCGACTCGTTCGCGAAGCTCTCCCGGCCCACCGGGGCTGGCGTCCGAATTGCCGAATCTCCGATGACCAGCCAGGTGCTGGTGCGCGTTCCAGCCGCAAGCGGGGCGGCAGAATCGGTCGCCGCCGCACTCGGCACGTCGCTACCGACGGCGACCGGTGGCGTCACCTACGCCGGCAGTGACGCCATCCTGGCCCTGGGGCCGGATGAGTATCTGGTGCTCGCCGGGCCAGGTCACGGCTCCGATCTCGAGACAAGGCTGCGACTCGCGATCGGAAGCGACCCAGGTGCCGTCACCGATGTCTCTGCCACCCGGACGATGCTCCGGATCTCGGGCCGGAACGCGCGGCGGGTGCTGGCTCATGGCCTTGCGATCGATCTCGACAGGCTGCCGGAAGGCACCTGCGCCCAGACGCTGCTCGCGCAATGTGCGGTCGTCGTTTTCAGCGACGGTCCGGCTTGGTCGGACGACGATCTGGTGAAGGTGTTGGTACGCAGCTCGTTCGCCGCTCACCTCGCGCAATGGTTGCTGCTGACAGCCCCGGAATACGCATGACCGACAGCGCGTGCGGACCGTTCCGATCATTCGGCGGCAGCTCATTTCGGTCGCACTTCCTAGGATGGCGCAGGAGCCCGGCGCTTCGAGCATTGTGAAAGCACACCGACATCACCCTGAACCAAGGAGACATACCGTGGCAGCGCGCATCGACAAGGTCGTCACTACCGGCACGTTCTCGTTGGACGGCGGGACCTGGGAGGTCGAGAACAACGTCTGGCTGGTGGGTGACGACGACGAGGTGCTCGCCATCGATGCAGCGCACGACGCAGCAGCCATCGCAGAAGTCGTCAACGGACGCCGGGTGGTCGGAATTCTGTGCACTCACGGCCATGACGATCACATCGACGCCGCGCCGGCCCTGGCGCAGTTGACCGGAGCTCCCATTCTCTTGCATCCGGCCGACGCACATCTGTGGGGAATGAAGCACGAGGATCGCCGGCCCGATGCCGATCTCGCCGACGGCCAGATCGTCTCCGTGGCCGGGGTCGAAGGCACCGTTGTACACACTCCAGGGCACGCGCCCGGCGCCGTCTGCGTCTACTTTCCGACATTGGGAGCGGTCTTCAGCGGCGACACGCTCTTCAACGGTGGTCCAGGAGCGACCGGCCGCTCGTTCTCCGACTTTCCGACGATCGTCGACTCCATCAGCGCCCGGCTGTTGAATCTGCCGCCGGAGACGGTGGTGCACGCCGGCCACGGAGACGACACGACCATCGGGGCGGAGGCGCCGCATCGCGACGAGTGGATCCTCCGAGGGCACTGAAGCCTTCTGCGCACTGCGATCGCGGAGCGGGACCCTGGCGCACGGCCCTCCGACCAGATTCGTGCCCTGGGCTCGACAGCGGCATTGCTGCAACCGATCTCGCCTTGCCTGCCGTCTGCCGTTCGCCGATGGGCAGCCGTCCCGAACTGCTCAGGTTTGCGGATCGAGCCTTTTCGCTCCCAACTGTGACGTCAGCAGTTCGATCGCAAGCTCCTCGGGGTCGCGAACAGGTTGCCGTTGCGCAGACGGGTCCACATCGTCTCCGTAGTCGTCCGGAATCTCCTCCTCGTCGGGCGGCGGAACCGGATCCGGACCCCAGCCCTGACCAGGACGCGGCCCGTTCTGCGGAAGCGGCGATCTTCCGCCCGGCACGGAGCCGGACGGCGCCGAGCCGCTCGGCGGCTCCGCAGCCTCGCAGCGAATGGCCCAGTTGACCCCGAGCACCTCGGTAAGCGCAGCCCGCAGCAGATCGGCATTCGCCGGTTCGACCACCCGACGAGCCATGCCGGGGGCCGGCATGGTCAGGTGAAGTGCGCCTGCTTCCACTGCCACCACGGTGGCAGATGCGAGCAGGATCTGCGTGGTACGCCGGTGGCGCTGAACTGCGGCCAGCACTTCGTTCCAGACCCGCCGCACGTCAGTCACATCGACCTCGCCCTTCGGTGCGGGTGAGGCGGAGGGGGACACTGCAGTCTGCACCGTCTCGGCACGCCCGGCGTCGCGGCGGAGCGGCGTGCCGGACGGCCTGTCGGACGGCGTGCCGGCTGATCCGAGATCGCCGGCCCGTTGCTGCTCTGGCCGGTCTCGCTGAACGCGATGACCATCACCGGTCGGCCCGGCTCGCTCTGCGACCGGACCGGGTGCGTTCCTGGCCGGCGTCGAAGACCCGCCGGCCGGGTCCTGGCGCACCGGCGCTGCCGTTCGATCTGGAACCGGCGGACGGCTCGAGGACAGCCGAGGTGGCGCCGGCAGCCCGAAATCCGGACCTGCGCCCGGCGCCGAGCTACCCCGCCCTGCCGATTCTGAATGGCCGGTCGAGCTTGCCGGCGCAGCAGAGTGCGAACCGGACGCCGAATCTGTCCTCCCAGCCGACGCCGCCGGAGTCGGTGCGATGGCCTGACCCTGGGAGGGCCGACGAAAACGGCCCGCCGGATCGGCAGGTCGGAATTCCGATGGCGCGATCGCTGGTGGGTCCGTGGGTTCGGTGCCCCCGGCAGGCTGGATGGGGGCTGGAACCTGGAGCCGAGCAGCCACCGGTGCCGGTGGGTGGGTCGCCGGCGGCAACGGCGCCGGGGCGCGGGACTGCTCACCGGTACCCGGGCCGGGACTCTCGCCGGCGATGGACATCCGTCGCTCCATGCGCTCCAGCCGCTGCAAGAGGGCGCCATCGGACAACGAGGCCGCCGGCAGCAGCATCCGAGCGCACATCAACTCCAGCACCAGGCGCGGCGAGGTCGTTCCGCGCATTTCCACCAGCCCCGTATGAAGAACCTCGGCAAAACGCGAAACCGTTGCAACACCAAGCTTTTCTGCCTGCAGCGCCATCAACGCGAGCTGATCCTCCGGCGAATCGATGAGCCCTTTGGTCGCGGCATCCGGAACGGCACCCAGGACGACCAGGTCACGCATTCGCTGCAGCAGATCGGCAGCGAACCGGCGCGGGTCGTGGCCCGCCTCCACGACCTTGTCGACCACACCGAAGACCGAGGACCCATCACCGGCAGCCAACGCGTCGGCCATCTCGTCCAGGAGCGCCGCATCCGTCACGCCCAGCAGTGCGACCGCGTGGCGATAGGTGACCCCGCCGTCACCGGCACCGGCGAGCAGTTGGTCGAGCACCGACAGTGAATCGCGTGCCGAACCGCCACCGGATTGGATCACCAGCGGGAATACCGCGGGTTCCACGCTCACGCCCTCCTCGGCACACAAACGCTCCAACAACGTCCGGAGGGTGGCGGGCGGGATCAGCCGAAACGGGTAGTGATGGGTCCGGGACCGAATTGTCGTCAGGACCTTGTCGGGCTCTGTCGTCGCGAAGATGAAGACCAGATGCTCCGGCGGCTCTTCCACGATCTTGAGCAGGGCGTTGAAGCCCTGCGGGCTCACCATGTGGGCCTCGTCGATGATGAAGACGCGGTAGCGGGACTCGGCCGGCATGTAGAAGGCCCGATCGCGCAACTCTCTGGTGTCGTCGACGCCACCATGGCTGGCCGCGTCCAACTCGACCACATCGAGTGAGCCAGGGCCCTCGGGAGCCAGCGCGATGCAGGAGGGGCAGACGCCGCACGGGTCGGGCGTTGGCCCTTGCACGCAGTTCAACGACCGGGCCAGGATCCGCGCCGACGACGTTTTCCCACAGCCGCGTGGTCCCGAGAACAGATAGGCATGATTGATGCGGCCGGCGGCCAGAGCCGTGCGGAGCGGTTCGGTGACATGCTCCTGCCCGACCACCTCGGCGAAGGTCGCCGGACGATACTTGCGATACAGAGCCAGCGTCACGGCCCGAGAGTACGTGTTGTCCACGACAGTGCTCTACGCCAGTGATTCGAGGCCAACCGAACCCCATCGGCTTGACCCACGCCTACTGATGTCGTCCGGGTTCTGTCACCGGTGTGGGAGTGAGCGCGTCTGGAACGTGTACGGCCGGCACCACCAGTAGGAGGGGGCGCCGGTCGGAGGCGGCGGCGCCGGTCGGAGGCGGGCCAGCAGTGAAGGGGACCCCCGCACCCGTCAGAGCTCACGGACCCTTGCTGCCTTCCGGCCCTGGGGGGGTTGATGAGATGGACGCCGCGGGGGTCCGTCAGAAAGTATACCGCCAGGCACCCGTCGAGGCGCCCATTGCGGCGACAGGGCAGCGTCAGCTCAGTTGGAATCGGCCAGTCAGTTTGGTGCCGGTTCGTCGGGGCTGTTGTTCCGCCTCGCGAATCCGGGCCCAGACCGACGTGGTCGCTTCTCCGTCCCGGAGCCGCTGCAGTGCCGTTCGCCCGGAAAGTTTCGTTCCGAGATCGCTCGCTGCTATCCCGGCGGAATTGCACAGGCCAACCAGACCCGCCTCCGCCGGGCGCAATCCGGCTGCCTGCCAGCTCTCCCGGTCGGCGGCACTTATTCCTCTGGCTTCCCAATCTGCGTCGTAATTCACTTCGGGCTCGGTCTCGATCTTCGGCGGAGCGGGTGCGACCCGAGTCGCCGGACCCCGCGACTGCGCAGGCACCGCAGCTGGGCGAACCTGTCGACTCGTCACCGGAGATACGAAGGGTGCTGTCGGCACGGCGAACGGATTCGCGAAAGCGCCCACAGCGGCGGCGGGCGTCACGTTCGTTATCGGAGGAGCCACCGGAGGCAGGAAGAGCGAGTTGCCGAATTCCTGCGTTTCGTGAACAGACACGGCAGGACGCGAGACTACCGGCAGCACAACGGATGTCGCCTGTCGATCCGGAGTGGTCGGAGCCGCCGACTGCCCGGTACCGGAAATCGAGGCGGATGTCGCCGGCTGGATACTCGTCGATCGCGGCAGCCGAAACCGGCCACGAATCTTCGAGGCGGCCGAAACGCCGATCACCGTCGACGGGCCCCGCACCTTCTTCCCCAGCTCCTCCAAATAGGAGAGCACTTCCTGCGCACTTACATTGAGTTCGGATGCCAACTCGCGCACCCTGATTTGAGTCAACCCGGCCTCCACATCAACGGCTCGGCGATTCCCCGGCCCAGTATTAGCACAATGATGCCTCACCGAGAGCCGGTCCGGTTGCCCGGGACACGCCAAGTTCCCGGACATCAACAAAGGTCACATCAGCCATTTACCCTTTGTAGTTATCCCGCTTCGTACCGTCATACCGGGTCAAGGCCGAGTACCCACTGCGCAGGAACTTCCGCACCTTCCGGCAGTCCCTCCGGCCTCGGCGACCGGGTACGTCCGGACGTGCTCGCTTGCCCGATGGTCGGGCGGCCGCGCGACTCCCGGTATAGTTCCCGACGGAGGATTCGCCTAGTGGCCTATGGCGCACGCTTGGAATGCGTGTTGGGTTAACCGCCCTCAGGGGTTCAAATCCCCTATCCTCCGCCATTCGCCCCGGCCCGCGCCCGACGCGGGTCGGGGTTTTGGTCATTTATCTGCAGCTCAATCCTCCCGCACAACGCCGCCCTCCACCTGCCATCTGCGATTCAGGTGGACAGCGTCGAGCATCCGACGATCATGCGTGACCAGCAGCAGAGTGCCGGTGTACTCCTCGAGTGCGCCCTCGAGCTGTTCGATCGCGGCAACGTCCAGATGGTTGGTGGGCTCGTCCAGGACCAGCAGATTGACGCCCCGAGCTTGCAGCAGCGCGAGCGCAGCCCTTGTCCGCTCCCCCGGCGACAACGAGATTGCCGGGCGGAGAACATGTTCGGACTTCAATCCGAATTTCGCCAGCAGCGTTCGCACCTCCGATTCCGGCCATTGCGGCACCAGCTCGCCGAACGTCCGCAGCAGAATGGCCGGCCCCAGCAGCAGTCCGCGCGCCTGATCGACCTCACCAACGGCGACTCCGGAGCCGAGGTTGGCGGCGCCCTCGACCAGCTCGAGCCGCTCGAGCAGGACCGCGAGCAAGGTCGACTTCCCGCCACCGTTGGGCCCGGTGACGCCGATCCGGTCGCCGACGTCCACCTGCAGGTTCACCGGCCCCAACTGGAAGTTCCCCCGCCGTGCGACGGCATTCCGGGCGACGGCGACCACGGTTCCCGAACGCGGGGCGGCCTGGATCGAATACTGCAATTCCCACTCCTTGCGCGGCTCCGCCACCTCCGGTAGCCGCTCGATCAATCGCTCGGTCTGCCGCGCCTTCGCGGCCTGCTTCTCGGTCTGCTCCACCCGGAAGTTTCGACCGATCTTGTCGTTGTCCTTCTTCTTGGTGGCGGCCTTGCGCACGCCCGCATCCATCCAGGCCCGCTGCATCCGACCGCGCTCCTCCAGACCGGCTTTGCGGTCGGCGTATTCGTCGAACGCTTCGCGTGCGTGGCGTCGGCTCACTTCCCGCTCGGCCAGGTAGGCGTCGTAGCCACCGCCGTAGATTCCGACCCGCTGCTGGGCCAGATCGAGTTCCACCACACTGGTGACGCAGCGGGCCAAGAACTCTCGGTCGTGCGAAACCAGGACCATGCCGACCCGCTGGCCCTGCACGAACTGCTCCAGCCGCGCCAGCCCGTCGAGGTCGAGGTCATTGGTCGGCTCGTCCAGCAGCAACACGTCGAAGCGAGAGAGCAACAGCGCGGCGAGCCCGACCCGGGCGGCCTGGCCGCCGGACAGACCGGTCATCGGCATTCCGAGGTCCACTTTCAGGCCGAGGTCCACGAGCATCACATCCGTGCGTTCTTCCAGATCTGCGCCGCCCAACGACAGCCAGCGCTCCAGAGCAGACGCGTACTGATCATCCGATCCCGCCGCGCCCTCGGTGAGGGCGGTGGTCGCTGCAGCCAGAGCCGCATCGGCATCGGCCACGCCGGTTCGCCGAGCCAGGTGCCCGGCAACGGTCTCGCCGGCGGGTCGCTCCACTTCCTGGGGGAGGTAACCGACCGTCGCGTCCGGAGGGCTGATGGTGAGGTGGCCGGCTTCCGGACTCTCCAGGGACGCCAACAGCCGGAGCAGGGTCGACTTGCCGGCTCCATTCGCGCCGACCAGCCCGATCACGTCGCCTGGAGCGATCACCAGATCGAGTCCGGAGAACAGGGTTTTGTCGCCATGGGCCGCGGTCAATCCACGCGCCAGCAGAGTTGCACTCACACCGGAGAATGATGCCAGCCACTACCGACCCGTTTTCCCTCCCCGACCCGGATCTCGCGGGCACCATCGTCGCCGCCGCTGACGAGGGTGCCGGTCCGGGACGGATCGCACCGTAGTGGACAAGTTCAGGAGCGCAGTTCGAGGCGGCGGTAGGGTCACGTCGAACCGGTCCCAGCGCAACCGCCAGAATTTCAGGTCGGCCGTTGCCCTTCTCGCTGCGCCGCATCCCGGGTCCATCGCCCGACGAAATGATGCACCGGTCCGTGACCGTGGTACTCGGTGCGATCGACGCCCGTCCCACCGATGCTGAGTTCGTCCGCGCCGGCCAGCGCCGAACTCAGATAGTCCTTCGCCAGCCTGACCGCAGACGGCCAGTCGGGCGAGCCGACGCGCAAGACAGCGATTGCCGACGACAGTGTGCAGCCGGTGCCATGCGTGTTGGCAGTATCGATTCGCGGAGCATCCAACCGAAGAATTCCGCCATGCTCGTCGACGAGGAGATCGGTGGCACTGGAACCGGTATCCAGATGCCCACCCTTCATCAGAACCCGGACCGCGCCCAACTCACGAAGGGCGACTGCCTGGTTTCGCGCATCCGAAAGGTTCGCTGCAAGCGGGGTGTCCAGCAGCACTGCGGCCTCGGCGAGATTCGGGGTGATCAGGTCTGCGAGCGGAAGCAGTTCCGCCCGCAGAATCTGCTCAGCGGCCGGCTCGAGCAGCCGATCACCGGACGTCGCAACCATCACCGGATCCAGCACGACAAAGCGCGGCCGGTAGGTGCGCAATGCCCGGGCGACCGTGCCGGCAATTTCCGCGTTCGCGATCATGCCGATCTTCACCGCGTCGACAGCGATATCGGCGAACAACGTGTCGAGTTGTTCGCCGACGAAGCTTGCGGGAATCGGGAAAACGCCGGTGACGCCGCGGGTATTCTGCGCGGTCAGCGCCGTCAGTACGGCGCAGCCGTAACCGCCGAGGGCGCTGAAGGTCTTGAGATCGGCCTGGACTCCGGCGCCCCCGCTCGGGTCGGAGCCGGCGATGCTCAGTACCACCGGCGGATGCCCTGCCGCCCGAATCACTGCGACCGCCAGGCTTCGATCAGTTCTCTGCTCGCACCGCTCGGGTCGTCGCGTCCGCAAATAGCCGAGATAACGGCAATCCCAGCCACTCCGGTCGCCTTCAGCGCTGGAATGTCGCCTATGCCGAGGCCGCCGATCGCAACGCAAGGAATGGAGGCGGACCGACACATCCGGGCCAATTCCTGAAATCCCAAGGCGGGGGCGGCATCGATCTTCGACGGCGTCGGCCGGATCGGCCCGACCCCGAGGAGATCGACTGTGCCAGAAGGTAGTGCTATCGCCTCCTGCAAATCGCGCTCGGTCGAGATCGACAGCCCGAGGTGCAGAGCCGGCCCGATCAATCGACGGGCATCGACCGGGTGCAGATCCCGCTGGCCGACATGCACCCCGTGCGCACCCACTGCCAGCGCGACATCGGCGCGGTCGTTGATGATCAGCGGAATACCGGTGCCTCGCACGGCATCCAATACCGCAACGGCAAGCGCCGTCAGTTCGCGGGTGGTCGCCGACGGGTCGCGCACCTGAACTGCGGTCACACCGCCGGCCACCGCCAGCCGCACCGTGTCGACGACACCGGCTGGGCCGCCGCACATCGCGGTGTCGGTCACCAGGTACACCGCTGCGTCGATCGCACTCATCCGCGGCTCACCCGGGCGCGGATGCCAATTTCACGGGCGGGCAGGACGTCGACCGCGTTGACCAGGCTCACACCAAAGGTCCCGATTCCCGAGGTCGTTGCCGCCGACTGCTCACCTGCCACACAGATCCAGGCCGTTGCCGCAGCCGCCGCGGCCAGCCGATCGGACGCAACGGCGATACCGGCGCCGATCAGCGCACCCAGCGCACATCCGACTCCGGTCACCCTGGTCAGCATCGGACTGCCGGAGGCCACCCGAACAGTGCGGGAGCCGTCGGTGATGAGATCGACCGGACCGCTCATCGCCACCACCGTACCGAAACGGCGGGCGACCTGCGCCGCGACCTGCGCGAGCTCATCGGGCGTCGCAGTCGAATCCACCCCGCGCCCGCCCGCCCCGCCGGCCAGCGCCCCGATTTCCGAGGCGTTGCCGCGAATCACTGCCGGGCGCAGTTCGGCGAACTCCTTCGCCAGCGCGGTCCGCATCGGCAGCGCGCCGATGGCGACCGGGTCCAGCACCCATGGCACGCCTGCCTTGTTGGCACCGGCTATCGCAGCTCGCATTCCTTCCGCCTGGGCATTGGTCACCGTGCCGAGGTTGATCAACAAGGCACTTGCGACCGAAGCCAGGATGCCGGCCTCTTCCGGTGCGTCGACCATGGCCGGCGCAGCGCCGGCGGCCAGGAGCAGATTCGCGGTGAAATTGGCAACGACGGTGTTGGTGATGCAGTGAACCAGTGGCGAACGCGCCCGTACATCGTCGACCACCGCCTCGATATTTTCGGGCGTCACTGCAGGCGAGATGTCGGTCATGGGGCGTCCCTTCGCAAGCACTACCTTGGCAGGTTCCACGGGTGCTTCTCAGCCGGACTGTCCGGCGCCCCGCGCCGTTCACCACCGTAGTCGGTCGCTGATCTGGACCCGCCTGCTCGCGGCTGGCTACGACCGGGCTGCGATCGGTTCGCGCTACAAATCCGGCCGGATCAGGCCCAAATCATCGGCGCCCGGGAGGGCTGCGACGACAATGACTACCTGCGGCTGTCAGCCCTACCTCGGCCAAGTTCGGCCAACCGCGACGGAGAGGATCATCGATGATCGGGGTCATGTTCGACCGGGATCGGGCGCCGGAGGAGCTGCCCGGCTTTGCGCGGGAACTGGAGGCGGAGGACGTCGACCAACTGTGGGTCGTCGAAGACCTGGGTTGGGGTGGTGCGATCGCAGCGGCGGCAACGGCGCTGGCGGCGACCGCACGCATCACCGTGGGGATCGGGATCGTTCCCGCCCGCTTTCGCAACGCTGCGCTCTTGGCCATGGAGCTGGCCACCCTGGAGCGGCTGTATCCCGGTCGGCTGATCGCTGGAATCGGACACGGCGTTGGCCCGTGGATGCACCAGGTCGGCGTCGCAGTCGCGTCGCCGCTGACCGCACTCGAGGAGACCTTCGTCGGCGTCCGGGCATTGCTGAGCGGGGATCTGGTCCAGATGTCCGGGCGATACGTCACCCTGGACGGAATCCGTTTGGTGCATCCGCCGGTGACGGTTACACCCCTTCTGGCCGGCGTGATGAATCCGAAGTCGTTACAGCTCTCCGGGCAGGTGTCCGACGGCACGATTCTTCCCGAAGGCACCGGCCCTGAGTCGTTATCGGCCGCGTTGCTGCAGATCAGGGCGAGCCGGCCGCATCAACTGGTAGTTCTCACGCACCTGTTCATCGACGGAGATCCCGAAAAGGTGCGCATGGTCACCGCGCCGATCCGAACAGAATTTTCGGCGGTACACGCGATCTCCGAACAGCAGGTGTTTCTGGCGGCCGGCACCGATTCCGAGGCGGCCACTGCGATCTCATCGCTGCGGTCGGCGGGCGCGGACTGCGTCGTGTTACGTCCAGTCGGCGCAGAACCCATGCCCATGGTGCGGCTCGCTCTGCGCGCCCTGGGCCGCCGCTGATTCAGTTGACCAAATTGTCATGCGTCGAGCGTGGCGGCCGGCTGGTAGCCGCGCGGCCCTGTCATGCGTCGAACGTGGCGCCGGCTGGTGGCGCAGGGCCCTGTGTCAGTTCGAACGCCGAGGCCGCTTGGCCTTCGGAGCCTCGTGCTCGACTGCCGGCTTCGGCGGGGGCGCCGAGGCCGCCAACATCCGCTTCGCCACTCCGACTGCGGCCCGGTAACTCTTGGTTCGCGTCAATTCGCACAGCCGGTTCTGTTCCGCGGGCGACGGTGTCGGATTCTTCAGCAGCGCGCGGATCTGGCGGTCCACTGGCAGATCACGGTTCCGGTCGACCTTCGTGCGGCCCGGGCGGGTGAAGCTACGCCGCAACGGTTGCTCGGCCGCCGCATTTCCGGCGCGCTCGGGCGGCGTCCGCCGTTCGTCTTCTGCAGCCATCGGACCGCTCCTTCCTCGTACCGTTGCACCTGCCGGCCATTGCGCCTGCCGGAAAAATCGACGGGCGCCTCATACGGTAGGTGTTGGACGGCCCGGACGGCGAGTTGCTCGTTCACGGCGCCCTCGACCCCTGGCGCGATTCGAACTCGCCCGTCAACGGCAGAAGCACCACCTAACTTTCCCCGTAGGCGGTTCCGTGCGACGCCGTAGTAGATGTGAGGTCATACTCCACAACGCATCTACTACGGTCTGATCGGCATCAGGTCTGCGCCCAGACGCTCCCACTCCGCAGACTTCGCAAGGGTGCAATCCCGCGCCCGATCCGCCGATGCCAGTGGAGGAGGTCCGGACAGCACATCGTGCCGGGTGGAAATGCTCGGGGCGCGGAGGTTGGTGTCGGTTCGGGGTGCCGGCCCGAGACTGCCGGTGAGCCCGCCACCACAAAGGCAGGTTTTCCGATCCGGCCAAGTGCTGTTGTCAGCAACAATTCATCAGCATGTCCATAGAGCTCATCACGGATATGATCCAACGGAACACCCGTGTTCGCCATGGTCTATCAATTCCCAAACGACAGCCAGCCACCCTCTCCAACCGTATAGAAATCGCCCGAAGCATCCACCCTGCATTCGAATAGGAAGTCGTCATCCAGTGCTGATGGTGCGGGGAAATATTACCAATTACGCGCGCCGGAACCCTTCGTCGGCTCGAATACTGATACCCTCGGCCGACACGCATTTTGAATCTAGCCTTCACATCTCGGACGTGGTCGGTCGATCGCCTGCTCGGACGACCTTGGCAAGCTGCACACAACTATTCAGCGGCCTGGCGTCTTTCAGCGAGCACCTGATCCACAATCGCTACTATCTCCTTGAACCACTCGATATAGGTTTTGCCATCGCGGTCAGGCTCGTACATGGCGTCTGCATCATGCAGCCACATGTGTCTGGCCATCGACTCACTGAGGTTAGACTCGACCAAAGGACGCATTTCATCTATTAAACGCTGAGCATATTGCATACTTCCTTCCTCTGCGAACAGTCGTACGACGCCGGCCGGCGTCGGCGCATCAAGATCGTAATCTTGATGAAAGTAGCAGTTCCCCAGATGAGTCAACATGCTGTCTTCTGCCATACCTGTATGCCCCCTAGGGAAGTGGATAGGACGTTCGAATAACATAGCCGCTCACAGACGAAGGTCGGCGTATGAGAACGGAGATGACACGTGATGAGGCTACGGTCGCCCCCAAGTCTCGAAGGTACGTTGAGCCCTCGTGCGGCATCAGGTTGCCGGTGACGCGCAGCGGGTTCGGATCGTTTGCATGCACCCACGATGCGATCGCGTCTTCGTCTTTAGCAAGGTTGCGTGACGTTGCCATCGAGGCTGTAGTCAAGTCAGGAAACGTTGACGCCTCGCGAATTCCCCGGGACTGAAGATACTGGAGGTCCTTTCCAACATGCCGGTCAATGGTGTGCCCGCCGTTCTCTTCGTGCCATTGGAGATTGGCCGGATCGCAGGGGGTGAGTCCGAGTGGGTCGGTCCATCGGGTTGGGTTGGGGGTGTAGTTGTGGGGGTCGGGTGCTGGTGTGAGGCCGAGGGGGTCGGGGGTGGTGTAGCGGGCGGTGGTGGGGTTGTAGTAGCGGTGGCGGTTGTAGTGCAGGCCGGTTTCGTAGTCGGCGTATTGGCCGGGGAATCGTAGGGGGCAGTTGGCGCGGCTTTTGGTTGCCGTGTTGCCGAGTCGGTGTGGGGCGCCCCAGAGGGTGGCTTCGGCATTGGTCCACGCTACTCGGCGGCCGTCGGGTGTGACGAGGTCGGTGGGGGTGCCGACGAGGTCGGTGATGATGGCATAGAACTGCTGGTCGTTGGTGGTGATGACGGTTTGGCTAATTGGCTGCCAGGTGTCGGGAAGGTATTCCCAGGTGGTCACTTCGGATTCGCCGCGGTTTCCGGCCCCGTTGGCGTTGGTGGTAATGGCGCCGCCGTTGTTGGTGGTTCGGGCTTGTTCTACGAGTTGGTCGCCGTCCCAGGTGAACCGGGTTTGGTCGGTGATGGTGCCGTCGGCGCCGAATTGTTGTTTGCTGGTGCGGCGGCCGAACGGGTCGTAGGTGTAGGTCCAGTGTTGGTCGGTGGTGGTGGCGGCGATCATCTGGTCGTGGGTGTTGTACCGGTAGTGCCAGATCTGCGGTTTGTTGGAGAGCCGCTTTGTTGTTGCGGTGGTGGTGCGGCCTTGCTTGTCGTACCGGTAGGTGGTGCCGCCGGTTCGGGTGATCAAGGTTCCGGAGTACTCCCGGCCGCCGCTTTCGGGCATGGTCCGTGTCGGCGCTGCGCCGGGCGGGTCGGTGTTGTGGGCGCGAATGGTTGCGGTGGCGACGTTTCCTGAGGTGAGGTTGCCGGAAGTGTCGTAGGCGTAGGTTTCGCTCCATCCGGCGGCCCGCACGGCGGTGACCCGTCCGGAGCTGTCGAGGTCGAAGTGGCGGGTGGCGCCGGTGAGTTGGTCGACGATTGCGGTCAGTGTCCCGTCGAGGCGGTAACGGTGGTGCCGGGACACGGTGGGCGACCCGCCGTTTCGGGCGGTCCACGGCGGAGGGTCGCCTGCCATTCCGGCCGCATCGGCAACGGCGGCGCCGACGGGGCTGGCGGCGCTGGTGGGGTTGGTGGGGGTGAGTAGTTGGGTGAGGAGGCGGTGCGCGGCATCGAAGGTCTGTTCCAGGTGGGCGCCGGCGGTGAAGTGTCGCAGGGTTTCCCGGCCGTCGAGGTCGTGGTGGAAGTTGATGCTGTGCCCGGCGGTTGTCAGGCTTTCCGGGTGCCCGGCCGGATCATAGGTCCATTCGGAGCGGATCCCGGTGGGGGTGGTGCGGGTGGTGCGCCGCCCGGCCAAGTCGTATTGGTGGGTGACGGCGGCGCCGTCGACGGTTTCCTGCACGACCCGGCCGGCGGCGTCGCGGCGCAGCGCCACCACCGATGTCGGGGACACCGCCTCCACGAGCCGCCCGGCGCGGTCGTAGCCGAACCTGGTGGTCCCCTCGATGGTGCTTCGTTCGACCAGGTCACCGACATCGTTGTAAACGAAGGTGGTTTCCTGGCCCAGTGCGTTGACCACGCCGACGAGCTGCCCGGCCCGGTCGTGCCGGTAGGTGTGGATACCGCCGTTGAAGTCCGTCTCGGCGGTGAGCCGTCCGGCCGGGTCGTAGTCGTACCGCCACCGCAACCCGGCCGGGTTCTGCACCACGCTCAGCCGCAGCTCGGTGTCGTACCCGAACCGGTATTCGCCGCCGTCCGGGCCGATCCGTCCGACCGGCAGATCGAAGATGCCGGTTCGGATATGGGTGCGGGCGCCGGTCGGGTCGGTGTGCGCGGCGAGGTTACCTTCCCCGTCCCAGTCCCACCGCTCCTGCGCGCCGTCGGGGGCGGTGCGGTGGGCGAGTTTCCCGGTGCGGGTCCACCCGAACCTGGTGACCCCACCGACCGGGTCCAAGACGCTGACCAGCCGCCCGAACCGGTCGTAGCGCAACTCGGTGCGGGCACCGCGCGGATCGGTGACCGCGGTGATCTGACCGGCCCGATCGGTGCAGATGGTGGTGACCGCGCCCAGCGGGTCCGTCACCGACGACACCGCACCCGATGCCTCCCGGGTGTAAACCGTGACAGCGCCGGCCGGGTCCGTCACCGCCGCCACGTTCCCGGCAGCGTCGTAGCCGATCACCGTCACCGCGCCGGTCGGGTCGACGACCTGCACCGGCAACCCGAGGCCGTTGCGGTGGAACGTCTGCCGACTCCCGTCGGGGTAGGTCACCTGGACCAGCCGGCCCGCCTCGTCGTATTCGTACGAAGTGCTGCGGCCAAGCGGGTCGGTGCGCACCAGCAACCTGTCATAGCGGTCCCACACCGAGGTGGTGACCGCGCCCACCGGGTCGGTGTGGCCCACGACCCGCCGGGCCTGGTCGAACACGAACTCGCTGACCGACCCCACCGAATCGGTGACCAACGTCCGACCCGGCAAATAGGAAAACCCGTACGACAACACCCGACCCCGCCCCGAGGTCCGCACACACCGCCCAACCTCGTCGTAGAGGTAACCGTAGGAAACGTCATTCCGGTCCGTCCACCGCACAATCCGGCCCCGCTCATCACACCCGAACCGCAACGGCTCACCACCACCCGCGTCCGTGACGGCCGTCAGATTCCCGGCGTCGTCGTACCCGAACGACGCCACCACCACACCACCCCCACCACAGACACACTCGCCGCCGCCGCCACCACAGCCACAATCGTCGTTGCTGTCGACGACGTTGCTGTCGCGCACGATCAACGCGGTGACCCGTCCGGCGGCGGTGCGCACCTGTACCCGGTAGCCACCGGAATGCGAGACCGTCTCGATGACGCCGTGGGCGTCGTAACCGAAATCAATCCGATTGTCATTGCGGTCGGAAATGGATTCGATGACACACCGACCGGCGGGATCGGCCGGTGCAAACCGGCGGGTCACCCCCGTATCGGGGTCCGCCAGCTGCCAACCACCGTCGGGTGGGTGGTGCAGCGACCACCGCCGGACGCCATGCGAGGGCATCGCCACCCCACCCACCGGCAACCCCGCCGCATCGGGGTAATACAGGACAGACCCATCGTCGGCGACGAAACCCACCACATCACCGACGGCGTCGATCTGGAGGCGCTGATCCAGCGTGGATGCCCACCGCCGGCCGAACAATCCCCCGAATCGGTAGGAACTCAGATGAACCCGCCCCAACACCAACGGCAACACCCCCGGCAACGACAGATCAGTGGCGGACATGACCATCTCGCCGGTCACCACATCGATCGGATCCGACGCACACACCCTTTGCTGCACCGGCGTCTTGGACTCCACCGCCCGCGCCGAACCACCCGCCGCGCCCCCCTGCCCAGCCGACTCCGCGTGCGCCCCACCCGAACCGGCTGCATCAGCCGACTTCACCCCCGACCCCGCGGCCCCGGCATCGGAGGTGACCGTGCGCGCCGTCCTGGAATCAACCGCGACCGTTTCCACCCCCTTCACCTCCGCCCCGGCAGTGCGGGCACCCGTCACCCCAGTGGCGGCGGATTGCACCGTCTTTCCATCGGCGACCACCCCCGCGGCGGACTGCACTGCCTTCGCATCACCGGCCGCGGCGCGGGCGTTCTTCGCACCCTTCAGTGCCTTCAACCCGTTGCCCAGCGGGAGCACCGACGCGCCGTCCAACATGATGTCGGTCCACGACCCCTCCCCGGTCGACACCTTCACCGCAGCGTCGATCAACACCGACGCGCCCGCCGTGCCCGCGGCGATCGGGCCCATTACCGGCGTCAAGATGGGGATCATCGCCAACAAGCCCGCGATGCTGGAAATCTGCCTCAACGCCCCCGAAATAGCCTTCAAAACATCAGCGTGATCCGCGACCCACCCGGTCACCGAATCCCGCAACCGCCCCCAGAAGCCTGGAGGCTCCTCGAACCGCAGACCCTTGGCCTGACGGATCGCCGCGACACAGGCGTCCACTGCTGCGGTGTGTTCCGACCGTAGCGTGGCCGCCGCAGTGATTGTCGACTGCAGGGCCGTGGTGGCGCTGCTCAGGCCGTTCGCGGCACCGGAGGTCTGCGCGGAATAGGTATCAGCCGGCAGCACCTGCCCTGGCTTCAACGCCTTCGAAGCGGCCTCTTGCGCCGCGGTGTGCCGGGCGTCGGCGGTCTTCGCGTCCGCCACCGCGCTGTTGGCCGAATTCACCGCATTCTGCTGATCGGCGGCCTGGGACGCCAGCACCTTCATCCGGGACTGCAACGATTCCAGCGTCTGGGAATAGGCCGTCAGCGCCGACGCGACCACCGACCATGCTTCGGACGTGGTGTCCAGGTGAGGCGGCAGATCTTTGTTCAGTCTGTCCCGATATGTCTCGGCCTCGTCACCTTTGAAATCACCGGCATCGACCCGGCGGATATCACCCGCCGCCGCCAACACCGCCACCCCGAACGAAGACCACAAACCCGCCGACGACCGGATCGAACCCGCATCCCCCGACAACGAAAAAACCGTCGCATCCACCACACCACACCCCACCCCGGCCCCAGCCGACCACAAATTCGAACCACCCGACCAACAACAACAACCCCAACCCCGACCAATCCGCCAGGATCGGGATCGGGGTCGGCGGTCAGTGCGCCGACAACGCAGTCCGAACCTGCCCCCGCATATCCTTCACCCCCGACGTCGTCGCCAACAACGACTTCGACACCGCCGACAAAATATCCTGCACCGTCGCAGCCGCCGAATCCCACTTCCCCTGCACACCCGCATACAACTCCTGCTCATCGCCGTCCCACGACGACTTCACACTCGCCACGAACCCACCCAGATCCGACAACGACGACTCCAAACCAGCAATCACCGAACCCAACGAACCGGACGCCGAATCAGCCGTCGCCTCATTGAACGAAAACACCCCACCAGACATTTTGATACCCCCATCAACAGAAAGCAGAAACACTGCAGGACAACAACAAACGCCGATCAAAAACAGGAACCGGACAAGATCAGAACCGGAACTTCGTGCCGTCCCAATCCGCGGAACCATTCGCATTCGACAACGCCTCGGTCATCTGCGACTCATACGAATCGTACAAACCACCCGCGTTCCGCACATTGCCCTTGATCGAGGCCAACGCACCGTTCAAATCCTTCATCGCCGCCGTCCACGCCGCCGTCAACAACTCCCAACTCGAAAACGACGAACCCTTCCAATCCTGCGGCAACGGCTCCACCGCCCGCAAAAACCCAGCAGCCTGCGCATTCATCGCCGACTCCGACACCTCCAAATTCGACGCATGAACATTCACCGCATCCTCATGCACCGCAAACTTCGAACCCACACCAACCACCCCAACCCGAATCGACACCCCAGCCGGCAGCCCACCCACCAACAACCACGCTAACCACCCACCACACCCAAAAACCGAACGCCACCAAAAATGTGGACAACTCCGATGCGATGCGATGCGACTGCGGTCCGCGGAGCCCACGATCACCGAGCTCAGGTGCGATCACCGTGCTCGGGGTGGAACTCTCAGCCAGACCGGCACGTCACAGCCGCGCGGTGAGCGCTTCCGAGGCCTCAATCAGATCTGCGGCCCATCGTTCCCCTGGGCGGCGTCCGATTCGTTCCATCGGCCCGGAGACGGACACGGCTGCGACCACCCGGCCCTGCGGGTCGCGGACCGGCGCGGACACGGATGCCACTCCGGCCTCCCGCTCGGCGACGGAATGCGCCCAACCGCGGCGGCGGACTTCAACCAGGACACGTTCGGTGAACGACGCCTCCAACAGGATCGCCCTGGCCGTCGCCGGATCCGCCCAGGCGGTCAGCACCTTCGCTCCGGATCCGGCCGTCATCGGTAGTCGACTACCCAGCGGAACGGTGTCCCGCAACCCTGACATCGGTTCGGCCACGGCTACGCAGATTCTGGACAACCCATCAGGACGGTAGATCTGCACGCTCTCGCCGGTGCGGTCCCGAAGTCGTGGGAGCACGTCGGCCCCGGCGGCGACCAGCAGGTCGGGTGCGCCGGATGCCAGTACGGCCAGCATCGGCCCCGGGCGCCAACGACCGTTGGAGTCCCGGGCGAGGAGTCCGTGCACCTCCAGGCCCACCGCAAGGCGGTGCGCGGTGGCGCGGGGCAGACCGGTGGCCGCGCACAGGTCGGCCAGGCCGCTGGGGGAGGCCGCGGTGGCGCGCAGCACCTGCACGGCTTTGTCCAAGACACCGATACCGCTAAGCTGTCCCATGCAGCGATACTAGATTCCCGTATCGTGAGATGTCCACTACGGCAGTGGGCATCGACGTGCAGCAGGGTTTTTTGTCGGATCAGCAGATTGACCCAGCGGTGCCTACGGTGCGCCGCGGACTTCAACGCATGGGGAAAGGTCGGCAATGGGGAGCACTCTCGCCGAGAAGGTCTGGGAAGCACACGTCGTGCATCGAGCCGACGGCGAACCCGACTTGTTGTACATCGACCTCCACCTCATTCACGAGGTCACCAGTCCGCAGGCTTTCGAGGGATTGCGGCTGGCCGCACGGCCCGTCCGGCGACCTGATCTGACGCTTGCGACCGAAGATCACAACGTGCCGACGACCGGTATCAATCTGCCGATAGCGGACGAGGTCTCGCGCATCCAGATCGACACGCTTCGGGCGAACTGTGCGGAGTTCGGTGTGCGGCTGTTTCCGATGGGCGACTTCGAACAGGGCATCGTCCATGTCGTCGGACCGCAATTGGGTATCACCCAACCCGGTATGACGATCGTCTGCGGAGATTCTCACACGTCCACCCACGGCGCTTTCGGGGCGCTCGCCTTCGGTATCGGCACCAGCGAGGTCGAGCACGTGCTGGCAACCCAGACCCTGCCGTTGAAGCCGTTCCGCACCATGGCGATCACTGTCGATGGCGAGCTGGCCCACGGCGTCACCGCGAAAGACATCATTCTGGCCGTCATCGCTAAGATCGGCACCGGTGGCGGGCAGGGTTACGTACTCGAATATCGAGGTTCTGCCATCCGGGCCTTGTCCATGGAGGCCAGGATGACGGTGGCCAACATGTCGATCGAGGCCGGTGCCCGTGCCGGAATGATCGCGCCCGACGAGATCACCTACGAATACATCAAGGACCGCCCCCACGCGCCGCAGGGAGCGGATTGGGATGCAGCGGTGCAGTACTGGTCCTCGTTGACCACCGACGACGACGCGGTTTTCGACGCAGAGGTCGTCCTCGATGCTGCTGACCTGACTCCATTCGTCACCTGGGGCACCAATCCTGGGCAAGGACTTCCGTTGTCGGCGTCCATTCCCGACCCGGAGCTCATCGCCGACGACAACGAGCGGGCCGCTGCCGAGCGGGCCCTGGAATACATGGGACTGACGGTCGGTACCCCTCTGCGCGACATCCGGGTCGACACCGTTTTTCTCGGCTCCTGCACCAATGGGCGCATCGAGGATCTGCGGGCTGCCGCTGCGATTCTGAGCGGCAGGCACATCGATCCCGGCTTGCGGATGTTGGTGGTTCCCGGCTCGATGAGAGTGAAGGCCCAGGCCGAATCCGAAGGGCTGGACCAGGTATTCGTCGAGGCTGGAGCGGAATGGCGTAGCGCCGGGTGCTCGATGTGCCTTGGAATGAATCCCGATCAGCTAGCGCCAGGGGAGCGCAGCGCCTCCACGTCCAATCGGAACTTCGAAGGCAGACAGGGCAAAGGCGGCCGCACCCACCTGGTCTCGCCGCTGGTGGCCGCAGCCACCGCGCTGCGTGGAACTCTTTCCTCGCCGGCCGATCTGGACCTTGCGTCTGCTGCCGGATAGAGCTGCGCCGTATTCGACGCCCGGCGCGCAGGCCGGGCGTCGCTCACACCCTCGCGACCGCACCGATCATCCGGGCCACCTCAGGAGAATCGACACATGGAACCGTTCAGCATTCACACCGGCATCGGCATCCCGTTGCGCCGCAGCAATGTCGACACCGACCAGATCATTCCGGCTGTATACCTGAAGCGGATCACCCGCACCGGATTCGAGGACGGATTGTTCGCCGCATGGCGGAGCGACCCGGGCTTCGTGATCAATCAGCCGGTCTTCGCCGGCGGTTCGGTCTTGGTCGCCGGTGCGGACTTCGGCACCGGATCGTCGCGGGAGCACGCGGTTTGGGCTCTGATGGACTACGGGATCCGGGTCGTCATTTCGCCACGCTTCGCAGACATCTTCCGAGGTAATTCTTCCAAGGGTGGCTTGGTGGCCGCACAGGTCACCGAGTCGGACGTCGAATTGCTGTGGAAGCTGCTCGAGAACAATCCTGGAACAGAGGTCACCGTCGACCTTCTGCAGCAGACCGTTTCGGCCGGATCACTGGTGGTGCCCTTCGAGATCGACGCCTACACAAGGTGGCGGCTGCTCGAGGGCTGGGACGACATCTCTTTGACCCTCAGACATGCCGAAGAGATCACCAATTTTGAAAAATCTCGGCCGGCCTTCGCCCCGACGACCACCGCCGTCTGAGCAACAACACGCTGACCAGCGCAAACAGCGAGAGTCGTTCTGTTCGAACCACTTTCGATTTTTCGATGATCCGGAACATCAGGACGGGACGTTCGAAAAGGGTGGCGGTCACGGCCCTTCACAGCTCGAAATCCCTTGGAAGTGCAGGGAACGGCTGGCGTGGTTGTTGGCATTGTGAGCGTTTCGGGCCTACCGTGTGCCACCAGTCGGCCCATTCATCCCTCGGGCCGGAAAGTCCTGGGAGGGACAGTGAACAAGACCGATCTCATCAACCAGCTCGCACAGCGACTGGATGGAGACAAGAAGGCGGCTCAATCAGCGGTCGAGGGCATCATCGACCTCGTTCAGCGGGAGGTGCAGCGAGGCGAAAGCGTCTCGATCTCCGGTTTCGGAGTTTTCGAGAAGCGGGCCCGAGCCGCGAGAACGGCCCGCAATCCGCGCACCGGCCAGGCAGTGAAGGTCAAGAAGACCACGGTGCCCGCCTTCCGCCCGGGAAAGTACTTCAAGGACGTCGTTGCCGGCACGGTGAAGCTCGCAAAGGGAACGGCGAAGCCGACGACCGCGCGGGCAGCTGCTGCGGCAGCCAGGACTCCGGTCTCCGCCGCGAAGGCACCAGCTGCAACTCGTGCTCGCGCCGCTGCCAAGCCGGTCGAAGTCGCGGTCGCTGCAAAGGCTGCGACGGGTGCCCGCGGGGCGGCAGCGGCGTCGGCCGCGAAAGCACCGCGCGCCACCGCAACCAAAGCTGCACCTGCCGCAAAGGTGGCCGCCCCGAAGGCGTCCGCGGCCAAGGCTGCGCCGGCGGCAAAGGCTCCGGCCGCTCGTAAGGCGCCGGCCAAGAAGAAGTGAACCGACCCGGCTGACGACCGCCAGAAGCAGAACCGCAGAGTTGTTGCCCGGGCCCGCTGATTGATCCAGCAGCCCGGGCAATCTGCGCTCGCGGTGAGATCCCCCGCCCGACACAGCCCCGCACGTGCACCAAGCACCCGTCAGACGGAAGGACTGGGATACGGATCTGCCTGGACCAGACGACGGCCGTCGAAACTCAGATACCAGAATGCACCTTTTGGCGTTCCGGTTACTGCGACTGTCACGTCGGACCGGCCGGCCAGAGATTTCACCACTCCGGGAATCACGCCGCCCTGACTGCAGGCCACCACCGTGTGCAGCGAGCGGCCGTCCTGCGGATCCGATGGAGTCGGACCTTGCTGCGCGGCTCCCTGACTCTGCCCGGAAGCCGCCGTGCCGGTGTTCACCCTTTCGGCCGGGAAGCTGCGTCCGGCGACAAGTTCCACCAGCCGCCTCCGGGCGCCAGCAGGGTCGTCACGGTAGGCGTCCTCGGCCAGCAACGGCTCCATGACGATCTGGGTGTTCAAGACGGCGGCCAGCGGCGCCACCGTCGCGGCACAGCGCTCCAGCGGGGCGCTGTGCACATGGCCCGGTCGGAACGGCGTCAACTCGGTGACCAGCGCCGCTGCTTGCCGGCGTCCCTTGGCGTCCAGCGGGCGGTGCGCATCGTCCCCGTCGTAGGACTCGCGGTGCCCGGCCCGTGCGTGCCGGACCAGCAGAACTCCGGTCAGATCGGGTCGTTGCAAGGAGAACGTATCCAGGACGGCTCGATCGAATTCGTAGCTCATCCGGGACCGGGCCGATGCTGGGGAAAGCCACTCCAGTCGATCCACTTCCTTGTTGACCGAGAAGGCGCCGCCCACCTCGCGGGCCGCGAAATAGGCGACCGTTTTACCCCGCCCGGCAGCGGTGTACGAGACGGTCGTCAGGGCCCGGCCGATCATGCTCTCGAAGCCGGTCTCCTCCAGAACCTCTCGGGCGGCCGTGACGGGTGCGCTCTCGCCGGCTTCGGCCTTGCCCTTGGGCAGCGACCAGTCGTCGTAGCGCGGTCGGTGCACCAGGGCAACGCGAATCCCGTGTTTGCGGGAAGGGCGCCAGAGCACGGCCCCGGCAGCCTTCACCACCAAGCCGTCAGTCCGCACCGGCTGCCCCTCGACGCAACAAATCGGCCTGCAGATCCCGGCCCGGCCCCTCGGTGGGTGACCGGGTCCAGCCGTCGGGACCCAAAAGCCAGCAACGCGTATCGGGTCGGGCGATCGCCGCCAGCAGGGCCGCCATCTTGTCCGTGGCCGACTTGTCGGTGATCTGCACCAGAGCCTCGACCCGGCGGTCGAGGTTGCGATGCATCATGTCGGCGCTGCCGATCCAGTATTCCTCCTGGCCACCGCCGCCGAAGTAGAAGATTCTGGAGTGCTCGAGAAAACGGCCCACGATCGACCGAACCGTGATGTTCTCGCTCAGCCCAGGGATACCCGCCCGCAGCGCGCAGATACCGCGAACGGTGAGGTCGATGGTCACCCCGGCATTGGATGCGCGGTAGAGCGCGTCGATGACGCCCTCGTCGACGATGGAATTCATCTTGAGCCTTACCACGCCGCCCTTTCCGGCGCGGAGGTGATCGATCTCGCGCTCGATCCGGTCGACGATTCCGGTGCGGATCGAATGCGGTGCGACCAGTAGGTTGCGGTACTCGGTCTGTCGTGAGTACCCGGTCAGGACGTTGAACAGATCGGTGAGGTCGGCTCCCAGATCCGGATCCGCCGACAGCAGGCCGAGATCTTCGTAGATGCGCGCCGTCTTGGGGTTGTAGTTGCCGGTTCCGATGTGGCAGTACCGGCGCAACGTGTTGCCCTCCTGCCGGATGACCAGCGCCGTCTTGCAATGGGTCTTGAGCCCCACCAAGCCGTAGACCACGTGCACACCGGCCCGCTCCAGGGCTTTGGCCCAGGTGATGTTCGCCTGTTCGTCGAAACGAGCCTTGATCTCGACCAGGGCGACCACCTGCTTGCCGGCGGCTGCCGCCGAGATCAAGGCGTCGACGATCGGCGAGTCCCCGGAGGTGCGGTACAGGGTCTGCTTGATGGCCAGCACATTCGGATCTGCCGCCGCCTGCTCGATGAATCGCTGCACGGTGGTGGCGAAGGACTGGTACGGGTGATGCAACAGCACATCGCCCTCCCGCAACCTGGCGAAGACGCTTTTTGGCTTTTCGCCCTCGACGAAGGCGGGGTTGGTGGCCGGAACGAACGGCGGGTCCTTCAGCGTCGGGCGGTCCAGCCCGTACAGCTGCCACAGGCTCGAGAGGTCCAGCAGGCCGGGAACTTCCACCGCATCGGACGGGTCGACGTCCAGTTCGGAGATGAGCAGATCCAGGATGCGCTCGCTGGTCGTGTCGGTGATCTCCAGCCGGACCGGTGGACCGAATCGACGCCGGGCCAGTTCGCGCTCCAGCGCCTGCAGGAGATCCTCGTCGCGGTCTTCTTCGACGTCCAGGTCCGCATTGCGAGTGACCCGGAAGATCTGGCGCTCCAGCACTTCCATGCCCGGAAACAATTCGGCCAGGTGAGCGGCGAGCAGATCCTCGATGGGCAGGAAGTCAAGGGCTCCCCGCCGGACCCGGATGAATCGGTCGACGTTGTTGGGCACCTTGACCCTGGCGAAACGTTCCGCCCCTGTCTCCGGGTCCCGAACGATGATGGCCATGTTCAGGCTCAGGCCGGAGATGTACGGGAATGGGTGTGCCGGGTCGACGGCCAACGGGGTCAGAACCGGGAACACCTGCTCGGTGAAGTACTCGGCGAGCCGGGTTCTGTCCTCGTCCTCGATGGAGTTCCATCGAACGATCCGGATACCTGCCTCGGCAAGCGCCGGCATCACGTCGTCCGCGAAGCACCGGCCCTGCCGCTCGACGAGTTCCTGGGTGCGGGCCGAGATCAAGGCCAGTTGCTCGGACTGGGTCAATCCGTCCACGCTGGCCAGCGCCAGGCCCATGTCGCGGCGGCGCATCAGACCCGCCACGCGCACCATGTAGAACTCATCGAGGTTGGAGGCGAAGATCGCCAGGAATTTGGCCCGCTCCAGCAGCGGCTGGTCGGTGTCCTCGGCGAGGGCCAGCACCCG
>JAABUW010001053.1_pt1 | contig 49149 bp, 35 predicted proteins | sample 5560081 | NCBI WGS metagenome assembly JAABUW01 (sample SAMN10711882, study PRJNA513363) | rock metagenome | isolation source: Antarctica rocks | place: Antarctica: Victoria Land, Knobhead sud | reverse complement strand
CATACATGCGCGCATACATGGCCATATATGGGAGCAGCCCTATAGGGAGAGCAGGGAGGAAGGGAACAGCAGGGAATCCCTTCCCTTCCCTGGCAATCCCTGCCCCTTCCCTTCCGCTCCCTTCCCTGCTGGAAGGGAAGGGAGCGGGGGTTATTCCCTTCCCTTCCCTTCCCTGTTCCGCAGCGTAGCGATTAATATAATAGAGTATATAAGAAGGGGACGTACCTCGAATATAATTATTATTAAATTAATAGAAGTAGACCCGGTAAAAGAGCTACGAAGTATAATAAATTACTATTATAATTAGTATTATATAGTCGCGCTAATAGCGGACTAGTTATATTTACTAGTATATTTATAACTAAAATAATTAATATAAATAAATTAATATTATCGGTAAATAAGAGCTATTTATAGAGTTAGAAGAAAATTATATATAACGAGAGTATTATTTATATATTAATTATAATACTAGAACGCTATTATAAAGCTAGAGTAATAATATACGAGAAAGACTAAAAGAGTTATAAAAAGAGAAAGTAAATAAACGAGCGAGTTTATTTTAATAATAAACCGTCGCGCTAAATACTTTATTATTATAATATATTAATACGCGCCTCCGCTCCGCTACCTTACTTTTATTAATAGATATAACTATTACTATAATAGTTATATTATTACTAATCTCCCGGTATAATATTAAAATTATACCGCTTATATATAGTATTTTACTATTAATATTTTCATAATATAATAGGAGTATATAATAAAGATAGTTTCTACTATTCCGCTACTAATATCATTAATACTATAGGAATAATTAAATATACTATATTTACTATAAATACTATAAACGTTATAGGAACGATAATATATACTATTTCACTCCGTTATTATTATATATAATAGTATTATAGGGACGAAAGAAATCTTATTTAATTAACTACTATTATTATATATTAATACTATAGAGATAGCTTTATGAATATACTATTTATTTATTATTAATATTACTATATAGTAGAGGTAGTTTAATAGTATTACCCTTCCGCTATTAATATTATATAATAATACTATAGGAAATAGTTTCGTATCGCTCCGCGACTAGTACTATATATTAGCGCTATAGGACCGATAGTATAAACTAGAAGACTCTTTTCTCTTATTTTCTTTAAGGGGTTTAAAGGTTTTTTAATAAACTTCGTAATTAACTAAATATTATTCCGTGACTAGTATTATAAATATTAAAGGATTAGGTACGTAGCCTTATATTTAAATTATTATATAATAATATTATTATATTAGATAACTCTTTTCTCTTATTTCTTTTAGAGGGTTTGAAGGTTTTTTAATAAGTATTTTTTTATTAAAATATTTAAATACCTAGGGACTAGGGCCTAAAGAGGGAGGTAATTATAAAATAATAATATATTATATACACCTACGCCCCGCTAAAGGCGCTAGTATATTATATATATATATACTCCGCTACCTCTATAATATTATTATTTATCGATACGGGGTTCTAGTTTTAATATCGCGGGGTTTTAACTTTTAATAATCCTATATCGAGTTAGTATTCCCCCGTTTTATTAGAATCTTTAGAGATTAGTTCTATTATTAAATCTAGGATTTAAAAACTATTTAGTAATAAACCCCGTAATTATTTTATATCTTTTATATTATTACTAAACTACTAGCTCTACGCTAGTAACTTTAGATATTATACTACCTTCCTAGTAATATTTTCTTATTAGGTAGTACTAGAACGAGATCTTAAATCTTATTATTTATAAAATTATTTAACTCTTCGGTAAATATAATATATTATTTCTCTTTATCGGGTTTATTTAATACTTTTTATATAATTAACGGGACGGTAGAAATATTATCTAGTTTAATTTTACTAACTTTTAATATAAATCCGCGTTTAGTATATTATTTAATATTATAGAGTTTACGATAATTAACTCGATCCCGGTTCCTATTAACTCTTAATTACGGAACTAGTTCTTTAAAATTATTGTTTAATATTTCTATTTTAATATTTAATTATATTTTAGTTTCTTAAAAAAATACTTTAGCCTTATTAAGTACTAGTATAATTATAAAATTATTAATAATAGTTTTACTAGTAAAGTTATCCTCGTTTATAAACTATATTAATATATAATTAATACTATCTTTAGAAAAGAAATTTTAAATATTATTATATATTTTACCCTCTAATTCTTTATTAATAATAGTATTATTAAATCTTATTTATAAAGCGCGAAAAACTTACCTCTTTTTAAGATCCTATAGATAGTATTAATTTAATCCTTTATAATTAAGGAATTTATATTTTCTACTTTTATTATCTAGCTTCCTAAATACCGAATCCGTATTATATATATAAATAATATAACCGAAAGTATATATATAATCGAGTCGGGGTTTAAATCTATACTAGGCCTCAAATAGAGTTATTCTATTAAATACTTTAATAGGCGAGCGGTTTTTATAATAAACTATAAAATTTAGGGCTTCGCCCTATATAAATTAAAATAATCCGGTATTATTTAGAATACTTCTTACTCTCCCGAATAAAGTACGAAAAGTACGTTTAATAACCGGGTTTTAATTTAGATTATAAAGAGTTAATAACTCTTATTAAATCCCGCGTTCTTTTAAAAAGTTCTAAACTTTATAACTAGTATAGATAATCTCATTATTAATACTTAGTCGCTTTATCGGATAACTTTAAATTAATATCCAATTTAGGTAATTCTTAATAGTAACTAGTATATCGGATTTTCTCTTCAATATCGTTATAAATATTATATTAATAGCGTTATCTATAAAGAATTTAATATAGGAGTATTTTTTAAATATTTATTTAATTAGTCCTCCCTCTACGAGATTAGAGTATATAAATATACCCTTTATTATTTCCCGCTTATTAGGGTTCTAGCGACGAGGTTAACGAGACGATTCCTTAATCTATTTTCTTATTATATATAGTTTATATAGTTTATAATCTAGAATTAATTTTTAAAAACGATTTACTTCGTTAATATTAATTTCTTTACTTATAGTCGCTAGTTTCTTTATATTCTATATATTTAAATATACTAAACGCTAGTACTATTTATTTTAAAAGTAATAATTTACCGGGTAATTATATAATAATTTCAATATATATAGTATTTTAGAATACTTTAGATCTAGTAAATAATTAATATTAAAACGTATTCTTAATAGTACTTTCTTATTTTTAGAATCTATAATATTAAATCTATTATTTACTATAGTAGTAGAATATTCTTTCTATTCGAGAGTAGCGACTAAAAGTAAATTATAGTCTATTCCAAGTACATAGTATATATTAGTAAAGATAATTTAATCTAGTTTATTATCGATAATTATTAGATAGTATATAGATCCTATACTTTCTATACGAAAACATTAACTATTAATCCTATTAAGAAAATTATTATATAATTTATAAAATATAAAATATAAATTTAGTTCTATTTCATAATATATATATATTAGAGGCGGTATCTATATAGACTACGTCCTCTTTAATATTATATACTATATCGGTATTAATAAATTTCTATTTAGCCGTAAATAATTTAATTTATATAGAATTATCCTTATTTTAATTTTGAATTATAGTTTTATTCGACGTCTTTAGTTTCTCTTTTATAAAGTATTCTTTATTAACGAATAATTTCTAGTCTTTAAAACGTTATTTAGAGTTAAAGAAATAGTATTTATTCTTTTTATAATTAATATAGTTATAATAGTTATATTTATCCTTCTTTTTATCCTTTTTATTATTATTAATAATAGAAAATATAATAAGAGGCTTCCCTTTATTAAATTTATCCTATTTACTAAATTTAATTATAAAAGTATATTAATTTTCTTTCTTATCTTTAATTATCCGGTTATATTAACCGATTACTATTATTATATCGTTAATACTAGGTTCTTATTTTAAACCCTTAACGGATTAAATTATATTAAATAGTAAAGGCGCTAGGCTCTTCTTAAATTCTATTTGAAAAAATATATTAAATATCTATTTAAGTACTATTAACCCTATTTTAAATAAAATTTAATTTACTATTTAATAAGGGGTTAATATAATAGTATATAGTATAAAAGATATTGATTATTCTATGGAGGATTTGGCCCTAATATACTAGAATCCTAGAGTCACCCTAGTCCCGATAGGGCTAGCGGTAGGGCTCAGCCCGCCGTCTTAATAGATATCTATAGTAATACTCCTACTAAAGTCTACCCCGTAATAGATCGCCTAATTTAAAAGAAAGAAGCTAACGCCCTCGTTAATACGTTTATATAAGTAATAACATAAGTGGCGTCTATATATAGAAGTAAATAAGTAAATAGTATATATTCTAAATTATCGACCGATTACGGGTAGGCCCGTAGAGCCTTAAAGCTTAACGTAGAGCCGTAAAGCTTGGTATTAAAATCGCGATAGCGAGGTAAGGCGACAGGGCGGTATAGGGATAACGTAGGTAGCTAGCGGTAGGAGCTATAGTATTAATGAAATAGGGGCGTATGCGTATAGCGTTATAGGAGTATTAATACTAAAGGACTAAGGCCCTAAGTATATATTAATAAAGTAAGGTTTTAGCGTAAATCTAGGCTAGATCTGGGCTAGATCTAGGTAAAAGTCGCTTAACGGTATTTTTAGAGTTAAAATTATTTTAGCGCGGAGCTAGTCCCGATTCGGCTAAATAATTATATGATTTTTATATTATCCGAAGCTCTTTCCTATATAAATATACTACTTAACTAAGAAGTAGCGATAACGAGGGGTATATACTTAAGTCTATATAGAGGAGTATATAAGTAATACTATACTAGGATATTCGGGCCATATAGCTCTATATACGACTAGGCGAATAATTTAAAACTATTAAGAAGTAGTTTTACCGGTTCTCGGTATAGTACCTCTTTAATATTTTCGTAGTGCCCGTACTCTAAATAAAGCTCGATAAATAGATTTAATATAACGGCTATTTCCTAGTAAGGATAGGTAAAGGGCGATAATATAAAAAGGAAATATAGTTATACTTCTAGAGTTATCGACCCTAGAAGAAGAATTTAGTTTAATATTTAACCTATTATTCGTATTCCTTAATAAATTCGCCCGCGAAAATATTCTTAACGTTTATTTAACGGTCCTATATAGATCCCTAGCCTTTCTAGGATAGGAGGTATTTAATAGTATAACCCTTCCCCTTTTTAATAACGCGTTTATCGAGGATATACTCTAGTTTTTATTCTAACTTTAAGTCGTCTCGCTCGGTTTCTACTACTTTAGGGTTAATAGGCTATAGACGTTTAAAAGGGTCCTTATCCGGTAGTAGGTACTACTTTAACTATATTATTAAAAATACGTTATGGATCTTCTAATTTTCCGGGATATTAAGGTAATATACGAGCCTACCGATATAGTTAAGAACCTTAAATAGCTTAGTTATTTATTAACCGTATTTATAACTAGTAAGTTTATTTACCGGAATATTATAATCTTTATATAGGCGTAGTAAGGCCTAGTCCCTTTAACGGAAATAATAAAGGTAATAAATATAATTATAATACTCCTTATCGTATATTTAAATATAGATAATTATATCCGAAGCTTAAATACGTACTAACTTTCTTAATAAAACGTTATTCTCTTAACTTCCTAGGTCTAACGCGTTATTAACGATAAAACCGAAAGTTATTTTATTTAGGGTATAATTAATAGGTTAAGAGAATATATTATTATATTATATAATTATAAAAGGTAGTACTTCTTCCTAGGCTTTAAGATTTTATAAAGTAACAATCTAGAATCGTAATATAATTTTAATAATTTAATTTATACGCTCGCTTAATTTATCCGTTTATAAATAATAAGTAATAGAAAATATTAAACTCACCTTAAATTTATTGAATAAAGTCTTTTATAAAGTATTTATAAACTTCTAGTCGCGGTCGGAAAGAATAGCCTTCGAAATACCCTAGTCTACTAAATATAAGCGACGTAAAAGTATATATACCTATTACTCTACCTTCTATATTAATTTTCCTAGAATCGCGGTTACTTTTCGGGAAAATTTATATATAACGGTTATAATATTATCGAATCCTTCCTACGAAAGGGGTAAGGCTAGGATAAAATCGATAGAAATCGTATAGAAAGGAGAGGGCGGTATAAGAATAAACTATAATACTCTATAAGGCTTATACCTAGGAGTATTAAATAATTAGTATTATAGGTAGTATCGTAAATACTCCTCTAGCTTCTTATCTAGTTTATATATATATTAATACCTAGTTATTATCTTATAGTACTTATATCTTCCTATATATAAACTAGAATATACGACGTTAAATATAGCTTTAACGTATAAAGAAGGTATATATAGGCGCTCCGGCGTATATATACGATTAGTAGTTAAATTATCGGTATATTATATTAAGCCGTTATCCCCCTTCGAAAAAGGAAGATCTACGGCGTCCTCGCCGGTTCCTACGTTATAGTTAAATATATAATTTATTTTAGCCTAATAATCGTTATTCTAGTACCCTTAAAGTAATTCTTATTTAAACTACGCGTTCATTTCTACTAGTATATAGACTTTATATATATATACCTAAAATATATCTAGCTCGCCTTCTAAAAAGTCCCTAACTACGTCCTTCTACTATAGTCGGGATAGGGCGTCTAGTATTATATATTTAGCGCTAGGTTTATAACGGATCTCTATATTTTAAAAACACTAAATATAATCTAAGGCCCGTACAATATATAAATTATCTTTATCGTAGATAAAGTAGTTATACTTATTTATTTAACTATATTAAGCGTAGCTCTATAATTAATATAAACGACTATTTTAAGGGTTAATTCGACTATATACTTAACCTTAATAAATACCTATACTATTCCTACTAGTTCTATTTTAGTAGGTTAATAGTATATTTCTATATCCTTAAGGAGTCGGTTAAAGAAAAGGATAAATTAAACCTACTTCCGGTCGGGATAGGGGTCTTTTAATTCTTTTATAATATAATAAACTATAGCCCCGTAACCGAATTTCTTATTAATATTAAAGTCGATAAATAGTTTCTTTTTATTATTAAAATAGTATAAAAAGGAAGGCTTAAAAAGGGTATTTTAAATAACTTTAAATAAACGGATCTCCTATAAAGAAGGTAATTTAAAACTAGTCTTCTTAATATATTCCTATCGCTAAGCGCCTATAGGGGGTACTCTATTTAATAACGCGGTTTTCTTATCTTATAAAGGCCTAGCTAGAGTAATATAATCTTTAATATAATCTCTTAACTAACTAGTTATTCCTAGGTACGTTTTAAGTACTACTAGTATTTAAGAGAAAACTAGTTATTTAATAATTATAAGTTTTTCTTTAAAAGTTAATAGCCCGAACGAGTTAACCTTCTAGCTAAATAGTATAACTAACGAATAACCGATAAACGCCTTCTTAGGGTTAATTAAAATATTAAATTTAGCGAATAAAGAAAATATTATATATAGGTATTAAATATAATCCTCGAGGGTCTAAAAGAATACTATAACGTTATCGATATATACTCGGGCGAATACCTTATAGATACGTAGGATCCGGTCTATTTACCGCTATACGTATATAGGCGAGTTTTTAAATCCTATTACTATAATATTAAAAGTCTCCTAGCCGCGGTATAATACAACGGTAAATTTATATCTATCTTTAGGGTATATACGCTATTAATAGAAGAAGCTAGCCGCGTCGATAACGGTAATCTAATAATAACCTTTAACGGCGTTAATTATATTATTCTATAAAGGTAAATAATAGACGTCTATTATAACTATAATATTTAAACCTCGAATATTAATAATAGTACGGCCCTTCTTAATACCGTTTAATTTTATAGTCTAAATAACGAAGACTAGGAAGCTAAATAAAGTGGCTTATATCGTCTATTTAAATCGTCCCTAAATATATAATTTATTAAAGATTTCGTTAATAATCTTCCGGCTCTCGTTATTTATAGGATAAATACGTACCGTTTTAGGTACTTTATCTTCCTAGTCGGCGCGTAGTAGTATATATATTTATTCGTTTTCTAGAATATTAATAAAGCCTCCTTCTACCTAAAGTATAAAGAATTAATTAATAATCTTTACTAGCTCCGGTTATTTACTATAAATAATAATATTATTTAAGAGGATACTATCCTTTACCGAAGTAGTTACCTCTATTAATAGAATAGAAGGCCGGGAACCGGTTAAATTCTTTATATCTTTACCCCCTAAAGATTATTTAAGAAGTAATAAACTAAAGCTAACGATAATTATATTATTAAAAGCGTTTTTAATAAAAGCTTCTTTATACTCCTAAAGAGGCCTTTATATAACGAGTTTACGAACGTCGTTATCGCCTATAGTAATACTATAATAGTTATTAAATTAAACCTCGATTACTTAACCTAGCTTTATATTCCTAGGGATTTTAATATACTTATCCGTTTTATTCTTTATAAGTACTAATCTTATTCTATCGTTAATGATTCCGGTAAAGAGGTATAGATTAATATCTACCGGTTTAAAGAAGTAGTCTCGTACTAGTAGATTAAATTTATGAACTTCGATAATTACCGTAGCTTATAAGGGGATAACCCTTATTTTCGTAATATATACCGGTCGGTTCATATTTATACCTCTTAAATAAACGTCGATAGGGTACTCTATATCGTAGCTACCGATACGGGCGATTTACCGAGATATTAATATATTAATCCCTTTAGGGGCCATAACGTTTATATTAATAAATATATTTACTTTAAGATTATCTATAATATAGACTTCCCTAGGGGCGGTTTCGGTTATTACTTTATTACCGCTCTTATTTTTCCCGGGGAAGTATAAGGAGGTAACGATATATTTAGAAATAATATAGTAGTTAATATTAATACCGGTAACTTAGAGTAGGGTTATTATAATACGGATTCTAGCTTTTAAAAGGAAACGTACTATAAATTTATAATCGGCGATAATTACTTTATAGCTAGTATCCTTATAACTCTTTTCTACTTTAATTCTAAAGTCTAAGCCGACCCGAATACCGGCGTACCGGTACTTCCTAAACGTTTATCCTATTCCCGTATTTTTGGAAGAGTCGTAGTTTGATTTAATAATAGGCTTCTATTTTAGTAATTCGTTATTCGTTTTAATTTAATAATAGGCTTCCGTATTCTCGTTTATTACTAAAGGCTATTTACTTTTCTAAATAGTATTTATAATTAAATGTCTAGGGTAGGAGGCTTTAATAGGGTTCCTACCTAAACCTTAGCTTCTAAGGTATATATATAGTACGTTTTTAAAAAAGAATAACTCTTTATAGATATAGTACTCGACCTATTTAAATAAATCGATAATAGTTATTTAATAGCCGGCTATTTCGTCTTATTTATTATAATAATCCTTTTACTACTAATCCTAGCTCTATTTATTAGCGTAATTAATATTAAGCGTGGATTATTCTTCTATTTATAACTTTATAGTACCGTTTTCTTAAAAGTAGTCCTCTTATACCTCGATTCTATAGTAAGTAGTTATACGCCTAGGGGGTACTTATTATTGCCCGAAATAATTAAAATTATAACTACCGGTTATAGGCCCGCGGTTTTCTTGGCGCGGTTAATAGTTAGGACGATTTCTATTTCTAGGAGGGAAAGGTACGTTTCTAGTACTATTACTAATAATCTATAATTAAATAGGTGGCGGTTAAATTTAACGAGGCTACTACTACGTTTAAAGGATACTTAGTATATTCTAATAAACCGGATTAATGAATTAATAAGAAGTAGCCTAAGGTAACTAGTTTTATTATAAACGGAACCGGTTAAATTATTAATAATTCTACTAGCCTTACTATAAACCCTTTAGCTTAGGAGGCGGTAGAGGCCTAGTCGTCCTATTACTTCGTATTATTCCTAGCTAGGCTTCTTCCTTAATATTAAGTAAATTAAGGAATTTATCTAGTAGGATACTAGGTTTAAGCGGATTAATAAAAGGCTTAAAATTAGAGCTAATATAATCGTAGATTATAAATATTTATTAATATATACTAGGAATATCGGCGGCCCTAGTTAAGTTAAGTATCTTATTTATATATTATTTAGGCGTTTTACTAGTACGTATTTAAATAAATCTATATTTATTAAAACGAAGTTTACGTATAGCTTCTAGCGTCTTTATTTTAAATCGCTTAATAAAACGACCTATCCATTTAGGGCTAGCGAAGGTACGTATTAATACTTTAGTATTAATACTTAACTTATTCGAGAACTATTTAAGGGCTACTCCCTTAAGATATAAAAATAAAAACTTTTATACCTCCTCTTCGCCGTACTATTTAATTATATCGTTAACGCGATTCTTAAAGTCGAAAACGTTTTTATATATAATATACTTTCTTAAAGTAAATAAGTTATCCTTCCTATCACCTTTAAGGTCGAAGAATCTAATCTCTTCGAGTTTTAATTTATTCTAGGCGCTTACCCTAATATTAATACTATCTTAATTAATTAAGTTATTTACTTTTAATAGGCCTTAAGGTCTTACCGGGCCTTCCTTTATCTTAACTACCAGCCTAATAATAAGAGCCTGAATTTCTAGCGATTCTATAAATTATATTACTTATTCGGAATTTATAGTAGGTTACTCGGGCTCGGGAGGAGTTATAGTTTCTTCGTCTTTAGGTTCGTCCTTTAAAGACTATTCCTTTTATAGGCGTTAACGTAGCTCTTTAATATCCCTTTGGAAGGTACCGATAAGCGGTATTACGGACGTCTTATCTATAACCTAAAGTAACTATATAATAAGTTATTTAAATTTAGTATACTCCGAAAGGTCGTTATTAAATTACTTCGCTTTCCGGCCCCTTCTTAATAAATATTAAAGGGGTACTTTAATAGGAGGATAAAAAGACTATATAACTATTTAAATAACTACTCGTCTAACGTTAAGAGTAACTTTTACCTATTTTAGGATATATTTATTTAATAATAGGAATTCTTATAAATAAAAAGTAAAATCAATTATAATAAGGCTTAATTAAACTTCTTCTAGGGTAATAACTAGGGTAATAATTAATAATAAATACTAAAAATAGTAATACTAGGCGAATAATAAAAGTAGTATTAAAAGACTAGTATTCTAGTATTCTTTTTTCTATAGCGGAAGCGTAAAAGATATAACTAGTAATATATTTACTAGGCTAGACGTTTATTTAATAGGTAGTTTATTAAAATAGGTAGCTATATTAATAAAAGGGAAATAAATAAAGGGACGTTCTAAATACTTAGTTTAATATTTATTATAGATACCCTAAATGAAAAGGGTACTAAATAAACTACTTTAATAACTTAATAAAGAGTTTAAAAGTACTTATTTAAGGTAGTAGGGTATAGTATAAAAGCGCTAAATAAATATAACGTAGGTAAGGCTCGCTATCGATACGGAGTAAGTTATTTTAAATATAATAGTTAATAGGGAGTATATTAACCGTTTTAAGGGTTATTTTACTACTTATAGCTAGTATAATCGTTCTCACTAATATAGAAGAGGTATAGTTCTACATTAGTATAGCCGTTACTACTATTTAATAAGGGGTCAATATAATAGTATATAGTATAAAAGATATTAATTATTCTATAGAGGATTTGGCCCTAATATACTAGAATCCTAAAGTTACCCTAGTCCCGATAGGGCTAGCGGTAGGGCTTAGCCCGCCGTTTTAGTAGATATCTATAATAATACTCCTACTAAAGTCTACCCCGTGATACTATTTTAATTTCTAAAATATAAACCTCGATAATAGTATATTTTAACGAGTTAGTATTTAAGATTTTAAATATTACTTTATCCCTAGTACCTAGATTACTCTTATTATATAGTTTTATAAATATAGTTTATTAACCGGCGATTAACTCGATATTTTCTATATATTTCTATAGGCCTTCTTTGATATAGAATATTATTTTAATTATAACTTTAATATTCTTTCTATTCTAGGCCTTAATCTTCTTTTATTATTTTAATAACTTTTTTTTTTATAATTTTTCTTTTCCTCTTTAATAGGGGGTCCTTCTATTTCTAGTTCTATAAAAGTAATAAATCGAAACTCTTTACTTAATACTATTTAATCGACGTTATCGAGGACGTATTTATTTATTATTTTATATTTAAATTTAAATTAATTCTTCGGCCTATTCAACTTCTTAATTTTAAACTCTAAATAATCCGTTATAATTATTAATTACTACTATATAGACTAGATTTAAAAATAAATCTAGGGGTACTATTAAAATCGTTTTATATATAATTTAACTACTTCTTTAAACGTATTTACTAAGGGGTAGCGAATACTAAACCCGGGCTTATAACTCTTTAAAATATATATTTAATTATAGATAATAGTAGAGGTTAAATAGTTAATTATTATCTATAGTATTACTATTACTATATACTTGGTGCGTAAGGCTGGCTTACTAAGCAACGCTAAGCCTAACTAAGTTAGACTATAGTGGAGATTCTGCCCAAATGCCAACAAAAACCCACCCAGAAAATGATTGCAAAATCGTGGAGATGTTAAGCCTTGTTTCTAAGGTATCTATCTTGAAGGCTGAACAGGAGGCAGCCAGAGGCCTCTGGACATAGATACTCGATGTTAGATCCATAGAATTCGACAGGCTAAAGTTGGCATAGCGGTCCGGTCTAGATCAGAATTTATTGGTAAATACCGGACCTTATATTAGGGACCGGACACAATAGGATCAAAGCTAGCACTTCTTTCTTCTTACCTCTGCAATCTCAACACGTTACTCGCCAATTTGTTTCAATCGCGCTTAGTCTTGAGAGAGCCAACTTTTCACGCCCATCACCACATGCGCTTTTGTGTCGTATATTTGAATCGTCGAGGTTGGGGCAGGATACCTGTCTAAGGTTTTAGGACATGCTCGACCTCTTTCTATATGTAAAGGGACTTTTTTTTTGGGATAAGACCGGATCTTCTACTGTTTATGATCCTGTCTTTCGTCCGATCGTATCCTCCAACAGAATAGCCGCATTCAGACAGACTTCCTATGAATTCTGGGAACATTACCGCCATTAGGGGTGTAGCCTGCTGAGTTTGTCGTATGAACCTGGGCTGCGCGCGCGCAACCTTGGCCCCCCACCTGCGCCTCATACGGTTTCAAGAAGTGTTAGAAGAGGTTTTACTTTACTTCAGCTTATAAGGATATACTCTAAGTCCTCGTAGATGAGCTCAGCCCCGTCCATAAATTATGGGAAAGGGGGAGGTGGGTCCTGCTCCTCATTTCCTGGATGGAAATATCAACATCAGTTGATCCGAAGGGCGTTTTACTCTGGGTAAGAGCGTCTGGGAGCATATCGAGCATACATACCAGCGCATTCACAGCATCAAGATCCTGATCTTCCCTGGACCGACGCCATGCATGAGGGCTACTTGTAGTGATCATTGTCATTTAGGATCAGCGGCAAACATGCTTGGTCTCTCCCCTAGGATGAATAGATTTATCAGTTGCGTTCAACTCGCTGGAAAAGATGTCATCTCGAAAGGGAATCTTAATCACCTGAGCGATGCCAATTGCACGATTTGTCATGAGCGCAGGCAACGCTAAGTCAACCCTCAAGTCCGAGTAGTTCATTCATACCATCAATCTTGAGTGAAGATCCACTTGCGCTACCTGTTTTTATATCTTTTATGCCAGCCAAGGGACAGATCTTAACATTTCAATGTCCCGCTCATATTGTTCCTCGTTTGCTTCTCCATTTTCTGATCGTCGATCGGAATAGAGAAGGAATGAAGAGTTCAGAGTATGTTTGAAGGGAACAGTCATTCATACCTCGCAACACCTAATTCTATATTCAAGTTGCGGTGTGGCATGTCGACTTGCGAGGATGTCGTGAGATTCTGCTTCGCTGGGAATTTTGTCTCGGAGTCTTTTTTAAATGGTAGGCTGCTATTGAATATTGAGTATTCTGCACTGTATCTAGGCAGATCGAGGCGCTGACGGTGTCACTGTTATCTAGTTTGTCCTCCTGTCCTTCAGATACGCCATGACGCCTGCTTCGAAGGTATCATTTTGTCGTTTTCAACCCATTTGAGGAAAGATGTGGGCTATGCACTGGCTCTTATCCTTCGATTTGTCTTTGATTTGCGTCTTGCTCAATTCGCTTCTCCTCTTGTAGAATGATATAATACAGATACACACGGCTCTCAAACATGGCGCTGTAGCGTTAGGTGCGCTTTGGCAATACTTCAAGGTGTGCGTGAATGCAGTAGAGGCCTAATATCCGCACCAGAGGCAATTTCAGGCGCCCCATCGTCCGCTTGTTCAGGGGGATTTAAGATAGCCATCTTGACTGAATGCTGTACAATATCCTTCATCACTTTGAGCGGACAAGGGTATCTGTATTTAGAAGCTTGGTCAATGCCGCCCATTTCCTGTTGTCAGTGAGTCTTCTCGTTGTAGCAAGAGAGGTGTGCACTTACTGTATAAGATGTAGAGATACTCGACGATTGAGGGGAACCATACCGTGACTGCAATGATCTGACCAAATGACCAGTTCTAGGAGATCAAAGAGTGCCGGAAATAGACACTTAAAGGGTTCAATTGGAATGCGAAGCATGATACCCATACAGTGGCGAACATGATGGGCCAGATATAGGCCATGTAGTTATGAATCATGTGATAAATAGATTTTGATCTAGCGAAGCTCGTGACGATTCATTGTGTCCGTTGATTCCAATGTTTATAGTCGATCTTTCGGAATATACAGAGGCACAGCCAGGAGATGCGATACGCCCACATGAACCAGGCCCAGTAAGTGGACAATGTCTCTAGGTTATGTAGTTGTTTTCCGGGGACGAAGTGCCACATTATGGAAATAACACTTCGTCTAAACGCTGTCCGGTTTCGCATGCTCCTGTATCTAAAGGTACTTCAACAACAGACAAGAATGAATGCCGATCAAAGAAGTAAGTCGACGAGGCGAGCGTCATAGTGGCTAAAATGCACGTTAATGTGGTCAATGTAATAAAATGATAGGAGTGGCGCCCGTGTCGAGTGATACATGCAAGCGTGAGTGTTGTGGGCACAGATCCGCTAGTTGCCAGAATGACCAAGGTTGTGGAGTCGACGACGTCGTACCCTATGTAGACGAGGAAGAGGCTTGATGGATCATTACCGGTCGTTTTCTGGGTGTTGTAGAAAACGATGAGGTCTATGATCTGGATCGTGCTCGGAAAGTAGCATTGACTCTCGTGGAAGTCGACTAGTGCTGCTACCAAGGCATTGGTATGTGTGCTTGGGATTAATTTCGTTCGAGGGGTTCGGACTCCGTGAGCTAGCAATACTGCCAAAGCCACGATGGCAATTTCAGACTGGATCAAAAATGAGGAGAAGACCTTAAGCATCGCCAGAAATGGAATTCGTGTCTCCCAATGCATAAGCTAAAGCTTACACCAATGCCTGCAAGGTCTCGGTTCAGGGTTCTAGAAGCGCAAAGAGGATCTAAGCAAAGATTTGAGGTGGAGGAGGCACCCCCCTCGTCTTCACTGGTATCTTCTCCACCGACTATTGGTTCGGTCAATTTATGGAGGACAGGGAAAAGAGCATTCCTTGAGCATGCGATGGGCATTGTTCTGTCAGCAGCAAAAGTGTCTTGTTCGATCGCTCTGGAGATTCTAACAGACAATAGCTAACGTTATCTGCATACATCGAGGCGTTGGTCGTGTTGCTCGCGTTAAGGCCGACGTGCTGGAAGGGTTCCATGACAACTTTATCCATATTCATTGCGGCTAAGGTCGTATAAAGACCGCACGTGGCCAAGTTCTTTGTTGGTGAGCAGAGAAGTGACAAGCTATCATTGCAAACTTGTGCATAGCTCAAAATACGCGTCGGAGTATCGTTCAAATAGATGTGAATGACTATCCGGCATGGTTGAATAAGCGGTCGAGGGGGTGTGTCCATTGTGGGCCATCTCCTGACGGACGAGTTTGATAGAATTGCCATTCGGTATTGTAATGTAGGAAATAGGTCCCAAATAGAGTGGGAGATTGGGGTCAACAAGATACAGTTGGTCAAAGAAAGCAAGGCATAGAATGTTGATGCAAGAACTATTTCGCATCCGCCAGGAACGAATTTCTGAACAACGACATCCACGAGTATGCATATGGAGTATCGTGCTCAAAGGTAAGACGATATTCCCGCAGCGCGAAGAGGCCGGAGATTTAAAGACTTCTAGAAGTAGGGTAGAAGAATAGAGATCATGAGATTCAGCCGCACGGCTGTGTACTTAGGGGGTTTATTCAGACCTACCTTACTACAATCATCTATCACAGGTGCAATTGGAACGCGCGGGTGACAGAAAAGCTGGCCCTTTGCCAAGACTTCTATATACTTCAGATTATATTAGATTAGCACCCATTCGTTTCACTCGAAATATTTTGGCTTATAAAGTATCTAGAAAATATCGGTCTACATCTTTACAGCTCAAAGTATTTTCTTAAACCAGCTCGTTGTAGATTTAGAGAGGTTGGTCCTTAGGGCGAAAGGGCCAGCTTTTCTGTCACCCGCGAGACAGGGTGATCACTTATTCGCCTGACTTTTCATGAAGGGCTCTACATCTCCTCTAAATTCATCACCTTGGCGCTGAAACACCAGTTTGAACTCAGCCTAAGCTGCTGATACATTTCTAATAGATAACTTTGAGAAGGTGCTTGCTATATAATAATAATAATAATAATAATAATGTTAAATATTAATAATAATAATAATAATTTGTTTTGAGGAATAAAACTTCCTGCTTCAAGTTTTCTGCGCTCAGTGGCCGCACGGTTAAGGCTTTTGTTGAGGAGTATTTTGTGGCTCTCTCAGATCTCTACAAAGCCAATTACTGGAAACCACACCTATGATACACCTACTCCAGCACGGTTTCAATGTTGATTACGCATTTCACCTATCTATCGGTTTCATCTCGAATAGGTATAAGTAATATTGTAGACTTAATGAGTTCCGTTCTCTACTCTCTAATTATGTAAATAGAAGTGTACTGCACCCTCTACTAACTCGCTTCGCTCTCAATAACAGGTAAACTTCGGACATCATAAGCTTCTCCCCCCCCCACCACCCCGCTCAACAACCGATTCGAATAGATAGCGACAGGCACTGCCGCACGAGACCTTCGCTCGGTGGATATCAAAAGGCTCAAATTAGGACAAGACAAGATTTAGCAGCGACATCTAGCGCGCTGGCGCACACAATTGATGTAACCAATGCGAATCGCAGCAAAGGAAAAGACCTTTGTTCAAGAATGTAAGGAAATGGTATCCACCACCTGCCTAGCCTGGCACGTTTCTCCACTCCGTCACGTTCCCACCAGTGACGATCCTCCAGCTCTCACGTTACTAACACAGACCCCACATCACACCACCCGCGACCACGATACCAGCCAAGATGGTGTTGATACCCCTGCCGTTGGCGCCGCCCATAAAAGGTGATGGCGAAGCTGGAGAAATTGGCGCGCCAGTCCCACTTGGCCCTGAGCCCGACCCCGCTGGTCCTGACCCGACTGGTGGAGAAACACCAGTTCCACTCGGTGCGACGACCACTGTTGCGCTCCCGGTAGGGAATGGCGCCGCTGAGGAAGTGTAGACGATTGTTGCGCTGGCTGATGCGCTGCTGGATGGCGCGAGGCTGGATGAGGCGACGGCGGTGGAAAGAGGCACAGGGATCGATGATGATACTGGGGTGGAGGATACGGCGGGCGCTGTGGAGAGGATGACGGAGAGTTGGGTGGTGTAGGCTTGGGTTGTGGAGGCGAGGGTGTGGTAGAGGGTTGTGGTCGAGGTTGAGGTGCACGTCGTGGTCTTGGTTATCGTTATTGCTGAGGCCAGGGAGGACATCAGGGCCAGCGTGAGGAATGTTGAGGTGCGCATGTTGATGCGAGTGTGCGCAGTGTTGCGCGATGATCTAGATAGGGCAAGGTATCGGTATGAGGTTGTGAGCGCGAGCGCTGATCAAACGGGTTTGCGCAGTGGTGAGCGTGTGCGATGTGCTGGTCTGATTGCGATGGTGATGATGTGTTTGCGCAAGGCTTCTGTTTGAGTGCTTGCGACTGATATCTGTGTCTTTGAATCCTTTGTGCGAGGCGCAATTGTTCGAGATTCTCGAATGTTGGAGTTCCTGATCCTTCTGCTGGGCACGCGATATCTTTTCTTGGCTTGTTCTTTGCGACTCGGGTTCTAGTGGTGAGTAAGAATGATGAGATCAACTCAAATATGATTATTCTTTCTGTAGAGAGCGTGGGTGCGACTGTCAATAACCAGATGACTTCGCAACTAGTGTAATGAGTGAGTGAAAGTTGTAAAGATTGTGAGTGTGCGACAGCGTGTCTTTTTGGGCGAAAGGAAGCTACAGGAAGGGGGGGGAGCCAGAGTGAGGTGATACAAATATGAGATGGGGCAGTAAATGCCGCAGCAATATTGAGCGAGCTAATCCTTACTCGCGCAAGTCTAGGGCATTTTGGGGGTGCCAACCACTCAGGGAGTCCCTGTCTGACCCGGAATACATTCGGACCGAGTAGTCCTGGGCAGCCTAGGCGAAGCGACGGTGTGGCGATGGGTGTTGCCATGTTGCGCATGGCTGTGAGATGACTGCAATTTCCTATGTGTAACTAAAATTAAGCATTTATTGAAACTCTTAGTGTCAGATAATCCCTGCTCTCATACGCTGTACCTGCATGGTAAGTCCTTACTTGCTTGCGTTAGTTGCGGGAATTCTCGAATTGATTGGTTGTCGTTGAAGATCTCTGTGACGTTTCCCGGGTTCATCTGGCTCAGAAATTGGGTTCTTATCTTCTGGAAAATGCGAATTCGATGACCGTGACGGTGATCTGGGGAAAGTGGAGCTCTGACCGTTGCCGACAGCTCGGCATGACGATGATTATCTTCATCTTCTCATCGCCATATCTTTGTCTGATGATTAATCCTAGGTGGCATCGAAATGTGGTAAGCAGTTGGGCTGAGTCGGGGCACGCAAATATTTCATAATCCCAATGAATCGCAGGATTTGTGTTCACAGCCTTCATGCGACAACAGAATGATCTAGAACAGCCACGCGATGTTGTTTCAAGCTTGAAGTTGGTCGCATATACGTTTGTGGGTATGAATTCTCCGTTCTGTAAATCGTTTCGGCCGCGTTTGAGGCTGTTGTCATCCTTGCTTTCGGCCTTGAAACAAAGTGTCCGTTGCGCATGAATTCGGTCTTTGGAAGCTAACAGAACCGAGTTGAGCAATTACCAGCAGTCTGCGGCCGCAATGGTGGTCTGCGAGGCTTAGTCTAGGCGAGAAGCTGCAGCCATGCGAATGCTCTGTGAGAATGAACGATCTGATCTAGCCACCATTGTCCTCCAGGGAAGGCGGCCCACCCGCAGTTGCGGCACTGTCATTGTGTGGGTCGCGTGAGAGGTTCAACTAGGATGATGGTTCGTTGTCATGAGCTTTTCGCACGTGTTCGGAGTACGACGCAGCTTGCGTGGACATTCAGATGGGTGTCGCTACAAGTAGCAGCGTGCAACACCGAGTTTCAATGGCAGGCGAGTCTCACCCATCATTGATCTACTGCCTGCTGAAAAGAGTTCGTGTTCTCGCCTTTAGAATGGTTGGTTGGAGGTCTTCATGGACATGGAAGAGTCAAGAATTGTGGCTTGGCAACACTCTCCGTCGTCAGGATAAGGTTTCTGGTAACATTCCTCGAGCACATTCAAGTACTGTTGTGTGCTCTATTGTTCGATCTGTGACAGCAAAACGTCCGAATTTGCATTGTCTTCTACGCACTCCCGTTTTCCATTACCCTCGGCTTTTCTAAATGCCCCCTCACGCCTCCTTTCTCACCCACTGCCCTAGCCTCGATACGCACACTCAAATCCGTCCCCACATTGACTGTGACCTCCACTTTCCCACCTTTCTTGACACCCTTGACCGCAGCCTCAGCGAGCACGGTTCCCACCTTCCATATCTTCTCTCTAACCTCCTCATCCTCATCATCTTCATCGCTATCAGCATCCGAGTCATCAGAAGCCGCTTTGCCATTCGTCTTCTTCTCTCTCCTCGTGACCTTGACGTCTTTTGCACCCTCGCAGATCTTGACAATGACATCTCCACCTTCGCGAGGCGCGGCGAAGATGCCTGCTCTCCTGCAAGGCACGGCCGTTTCCTTTTCTACCAGTGCAGTGAAGAGGCCTTTCTTTACGTCTTCGCTGACTACCATGACACCGATTGCATTGCGGAGATGAGGTGTTACGGTTACCATGGGATGGGTGGATTGCTCAATGTCCTCCTTGTCAAATTCTTGGATGAGTGAGGCTTGGATGGCGGCGCCGCGGGCTGAGAGGGTTGCGGGGTCGATTGCTGTGGGTAAAGTCGAGGGCGAGAGAATGCGAGTGTGCGATGAGAAAAGCCGTTGGAGATTTTGCGAGATGCGTGGGCTGTGGGATGTTCCTCCGGAAAGGATAACCTAGAATCAATATTAGCTGGGCCTTCAACTCTGACGAGGGTCTACGAGCCATCAGAAACAATGGAGCTTGTTGGGTTGCGCACCTCGTCAACGTCCAAAATGTCAAGATCGGCTTTCCGCACAGTCTCCTCGATGATCCTAGTAACTGAGCCGAACACCTTCCCAGCAAGCAGTTCGTAGCGTGTCCGGTTGATGGTTGAGGCAAAGTCGACACCATCTGCCAGAGACTCGACACTACAGCTTGCATTACCACCCAGACTCAATGCCTTCTTTGTAGCCTCAGCTTCAAGCTTCATTTTCGCAAGACTCCTCGGATTCTGCCTTGGGTCTGTCTTGTTCTTCTTGATAAACTCTTTCGCGAAGTGGTCGACTAGTAATTGGTCTAATTGCGCACCTGCAGTCTCGTAGTCGTGCGTCGAAGCAAGAATGCTGTACAGACCGCCTCTCGATGCGATAATAGCAATGTCGGACCTCGTTCCTCCGAGATCTGCTATTACAATGATCTTGTCTTTTAGCTCAGCCTCGGGCCGTGCATCGTATGCTAGAACTGCAGCTGTCGGTTCTGAGATCATCTGTAGAACATCGACATCTGCTGCCTTCGCTGCTTTGGCCAAAGTGTCTCGCTGCTCTTTCGTAAAGTTCGTAGGCACAGAAATGACCGCGGCATTGATTTTCTTTCCCATGAAGTCGGATGCAGAGGACGCAAGGCGGCGAATGTGCCGGGTGGTAATTTCGGAGACGGTGACTGTATTCTGGCTTTCTAACTCGGTGTCTTGTATCGAGAACGCAATGGCTGATTCATGCTTCTGAGGGTGCGCGGAGGCGTGGCATGGCGTGGGATCTATCGAATCGAAGCTGGAGGCACGAGTCAGTGTCTTTGGGAATACATCGCTCCTGATGCACACACTCCTTGCCTATGTAGTCTCTGAAGTATGCAACCGTATTCTTGCTATTTCTGACCAATTGTGACTTGGCCTGTGTGCCATGGTATTCCTCACCTTCAATATAGGACAGGACGGAAGGTATTTGGCGGTCTCCCTCTTCGTTCGCAATCACTTCAGCTTTGCCTTCCTAGCATCAGAAACTCGATCAGCGATGCTACTCGGAATAGTCATTAAGTGGGGAACGCGAGGAATCTTTGATCTCGTGATGCGTACCCCAGATGTGTATGCGATCGAGCTGTTGGAATTGCCAAACGAGATTCCAATAGCATGGACTTCCGCAGGAGCCTGCTCGCCATCTTCAACGGCGCTCATTTCATTCACTGCTGGATAGTCTAGACTTGAGCCCCGTATGTCATGCCGTTGCAGAGACTGTGTAATTCCAAATATTCGAGCCAGAGCTTTTTTAACCGAAGTCGAACTTTTTACTAGCGTCGGGTAGATCCGCTATGTCTCCCGATATCAATCGATGCCAATATATTCACCACATTGTCAACATGCCGCTTGTCCTAGCAGAATTCTTCGGTCAGGCTAATGGCCACAGCAACAGTGGTTCTCCCTGGAGAGACAATCTCTCCAGATGTCTTACCCATACCTTCGAACCCTAACCTACCCCTCAGGTTGGGCCCCGGTGTGCGCCATGTCCCTCCTTCCACCATAAGGTCGACAGTTGCGGGCTCGCTATGTATCGATCAGAAGAAGAACGCCATTTGGGTCGAAAACAATAGTGGGAGAGTAAGAATTTTAATCCACAACAATTCGGATTGTCTAGACTAAATCTTCTCCTCCAACGCAGTACATCCCCCAATCCAACGATCTAGTCATCGCAACAGTCCACCACACCTCCACCGACGTCTATCACTGCTCAATCACACCCCACACTACTTATGCCCTCCTTCCCCAGCTCGCCTTCGAAGGCGCCACAAAAAAGACCCGTCCGCAATTAAACCACGGCAACCTAGTTTATGCCCGCATCCTCCACGCCTCAAAACACACCGAACCAGAAATTGTCTGCTACAACCCATCAACGGGGAAGTCGGAAGGGATGGGTGAATTGAAGGGCGGAATGGTTTTCGATGTCAGTATGGGTATGGCGAGGCGGCTGTTGATGACGAAGCAGAGGGAAGAAGGGAAGATTGCTGTGCTAGAGGAATTAGGGGAGAAGGTGGCGTTCGAGATTGCGGTAGGGAGGAATGGGAAGGTTTGGGTCAAGGCTGGTGCGGTGAAGGAGACGTTGATTGTAGGGAGGGCATTACTTGATACTGATAGTCAGGCATTGGGTGTAGAGGAGCAAGTAAAGATGGTGACGAAAATACTCAGGCAGGTATGAGGATGTTTGAAACAGAGACCTGGAGACGAACATAAAGAAACTACTACTTTGTGTATTGATAACCAAGGGGTAGGATTGACATGCGTTCGAGTCATTATGCTAAGTAAAAGGTAGCGGATACGCACGGACAGGGGAGGATCCTACCCTTCTGGGCGCTCAATCGTCAGGCCACGGACTCAAGAGCGGAGTGTTCCCTTGGATTCTCCTGGACCTGCTCGTTCGCAGTACTCATTTCACAGAATGCAGTTGAATGGTAGACAGGATCGCTGGGGTAGCCGCTGGAAATTTTCCAAACTAAGCAGATGAGTCTTATCTGGATGCGCCTGCCTCAACTCTCGAGCATCGTATAGCATATCCACTTGTACATATGTGTCAAGCCATTTCGAAGCGAATCCCATATGCTAGCTATGGCAGCTTTGGGCATCGTTGAGCATGCTCGGGACTGTTCCATGAACGAGCGATGCACTTCTTCCGACGAGCTGGGCACACCTCATGAACTCTTAAACCTAACAGATAGGATAGTGCAGATACAAGAGGTAACAGCTTGGATATTGTTTATGTCCAACCACTAGATTTGTATGACGCTCGGTTCTCGGCAGCTGCTTCGTCCTGGCGGTAGCGGGGTTCATATTCTTTCTTGGACCTCCCTAGCCCTAGTCTTTCCGAGTGTTCCTCGTCCGAAGACACGTCGATATATTTCCTCGGGATCTTCTATCTAGCGTATCTGATGATGGATTGTATCGCGATTCCAGAGCTTATCGCGCATGGCATCAAGGGATCCCGGTGAATACTTCGATAACATCTCTATCAAATCAAGATCTCCCTTGACTCGCGCAGTGTCCAACATTAAAAAGTAATCCGTATACAGCAAAGGCTTGGCCCAAGATTCCGTTGCATGCTTCAACAATTTCTTTATCAAATCCCAATCTCTTTTGACTCGCGCAATTGTAAATAGTGATTTGCCAACCGTTTGCATCAAAGTGGATTTGCCGACGTACACGTCGTGTTGCACAACGGCATCAACACGGCCACACTCACCGTACTTGATTGCTTCCCGAAGACATGACTGGGAAAGCCCAATCCACGTGGGTGAATTCTCCCGCAACATGTGCCTCAGCTTGTCTGTGTCACCTTTACGGCAAGCCTTTTCAAAAGCTAGGTCAGCCTCTGTGCTTACGGCATGGCTCAATTTTGCTTTTCCAAAAGCTAGGTTAGCCTCTGTGCCTACGGCATGGCTCAATCTCGTCTTGAAAAGCTGGTCGATCAAGGAGGTCCTGTATTTTCGTTTGTAGACCCTGGCCGTAAACAGGGGATCTTCGAAGCTAAGAAATTGATACTCTAGAGCCAGGCTTGCCCCACTCTTCGAACTGTCGATCGTCGAGAGTGACAGCCGAGATGACATTCGGGACGGTACAATGCCGTATGCACTCTCGTCCGAACTGCGAAGTGTAAGCTCCGATTGCTGAAGCAAATCCTTCCGCGAAGTGGAGACCTCCTGTAGCACGATCTGCAGTAAGCAGGTCATAGCTTGTGATTGATCCCTAATGCGCTCTCGATGGGCATTCAGTGCAATTTCATTAAAGATCATCTTTGCTCGATCTCTTAAGCCTAGGCTCTCCACGTTATTTCTGTAGGGAAGTAGATCTTCTCCCAGAGCCTCCATGCCTACTGTGCCAGCCTCCAAAGTCTTTTATAGGCGTTGGAAAAGTCCATCATCGTCTGCAGAGAGGGGTTAACTCGCAGTCCCATCGTCCGATCGTACAACTGAGATCATTATGCGATTCGGCTCCACGCTAGCTGTATGGTCTCGAGACCCTGTACCATAGAATTGACTGCGAGTTTAGACAGCTTGTGTTTCGATGCTATATCGCTGAGAGATTTAACTACACTGGCGCATTTGAAAGCTAAGCTGGCCGAGCCCTCGATGAGCGCGAAGATCGAAGCTGGGTCCATGTTTGATGGATGCAGTCCCTGGGGAATGATAAAGCCACAAGCGGGTGGCCACAACCCCGGATATGCAATTCAGGACTTCTCCTGTCGAGAACAATAATTTGCACAAATCGTGGGCTCCAGCGTTGAGGAAGAGCCCTGCCCGTGACAAGGCTGAGGAAAAGAATTACCACTATTACACGCGTACAATTGGGTGATGAACCTCTTAGGAGGTGGGGTCTGGTCCAAAGGTGCTAGAATGATGGATAACTTCTACCAATCTATTGACAAGGGTGGGCTCTTTGATGTAGGAGAGGCAGTGGGTTCACGTTGAGACTTCGGGGAAGGCGGGAAAGAGGCGCATACCATTAGCAAGGAGGATTCGGGCAGCTTAAGTCAATGTTGGATCCATATCATAACCATATTTCAGGGTCCAGGATTTGGGCATCGAGTTCCAATGTTGGATCCACCTCATATAACGCAATCCTGAATAGGCTAGCGTGATCATCTTTGATGATTGTCTAACAATATTTTTCAGGGTCCAGGATTCGGGCAGCTTGATTCAATGTTGGATCCATAAAACGCAATCCTGAATAGGTTAGTATTGTGATTTTGATAAACATCTAACAGCATTTTCAGGGTCCAACACAATCCTGAATAGGCTAGTGTCATTGTATTGATGAATGTTCAAATGTACCCAAGATCTACATCCACATCATCGGTGCCAATGCTGATCGAACACCAAATGTCATGGTGTATTCCTCGCTCTTGAGTAGCAAGGACCCAGGCTTCTAGGCTGGCCAGACCCATTCAGATAAACATGAGAGCACCATTTTCTTGCTGCGCGGCTTGACTCCCGTCTGCTTGAGGAGCTGTTGATGTCAGAGCATCACAGGCATAGCTACAAATTAAATCCTATACCAGTCACTCAACCTACCCTCCATCCACATCCGGCCGAACAGCCATCCCACCATCCGGCACAACCCTCAACCCTGCATAACAAAGCCTGCTGCTATCCCTGTTGTCAAACCACCACTCACGGGCGAAGACCGGCGCAAAGCCCCTGTTCACAGCATCCCTATGACTCCTCGCGAACTCCTCGATAAAATCCCAAGGCACAGGCTCCATACTACATCCGAACTCAAGCCGCAAATTGCCAGCCTCGATCACCACTTGATTCCTTGGAGGACTGCTGGCCCAGATGCTGAGGCAATTATCCAGGATATTAGAGAAAAGGCGAACGAGAATGGCTAGGGCGGTAAAAGCGCCGATGACGCCGGCAATGCTGAGGGCGACGAGATGTTGGTCGAAGAGGGCCATAGTCCAGCCGGCGTAAGCATAATTGGGCGGAATGCGAGGCTGGAGGGCGAGAAACCGTGGGGTCTGTTGGGGAAGTGATCGAGGATGCACTTGAGGATTGTGGGCTTCGATGAGGGCGAGGCGAGTGGTGGAAGCTGGTATTGAGAGAACCTTTTGTGCGTTTATTAGGAGGAGGAGACTGGTGTGGAAGAGGCGCCGAAGACGCATGTTGGAACCCAGAGAGGTTTTACCAACGGCTTTCCATGATATGGGTGACGGATACCCTCTGAGGAAGACTAAATCGTAAACTAAGTCGAGGGTTCGCTTATAAAGAGCATCGTCTTAGGAACAATGTATGACTGGGTATCTGAACGTATGGGTCCCCGCGTTATTAGTATATCCGTTCTCTGCTCGCTCAAATGCCTCAAGAAATTGGAGAATAACAGAATGCCATGATTGCTCAGCCGCAGCTATGTCGCGTAATCGCTGATATATCTCACTGGCTACCAGCGACTGGAAAGCGCTTCACTATTCTACGCGATGCGTGTATTCGCGCTCATCCTCAGTACGCATCTTATCATTGACAGGTGTTTTCTAACGATCAATGAGACAGAAAGCGTTAAGCATCAAAATTGGAGATGCCCAAAGGCAATGGATACCTTCGAACGAGAAGAGTTGGTCAACTACTCTCCACTGCAAACCTAGACCGCTCGCAAAAGCCGCGTCCCTCCTACAAACAACTAGGTCTCATTGTGCCTGTGCAGACGGTCCTTAGACGTGGCATCCTACGAGGCGGTCTTCGTCGAGAAGGCAGGAGAGACATTGGGGTACAACGCAACTATTAGACCTCGAGGCCACTCAATATGTCGACGTTAGCGATCTATTTCACGGGCCCTATTTAGGCTGTGTTATGTGTTCAGGGAGGATATATTGGGATAACTTTCCCAATTCGCCCTAAAACATGTCTCGCAGCTCCAAGTACATGACCTAACTGGTAGACGTACCTCATGGAAGTGCGGCATGTGGATGTTGACATCCTTGATGGAACGATACTATATGCACTTTGGTCAGACTTCCGGAGTATTGGATCTGATTTGTGAAGTAAGTCCTCCCGTGCTCGTGCTGTAGTAAGTCGGGCCGTAGAAGTGTCTAACTGCACTGCCTGTTCAGGCAGGTCATGGCCAGTGCTTGGTGGTTCAATCGGTCTTGGTGCATCTGAGAGTAGCTTGATTCCAAATCGCCTTTGAGCGTGCCCTGAAGCTGTTGCCGTCATCCCGGTACGGCAGGAGCTCTTCTTCGAGCGCCTTCATTACCATCGACCCCAACTCCAATGACCGCTCTAACCGCTGCAAGAGGTCGTTATCATTTGGACGACCGTCGATCTCTTCCCCCCAATCACTGGTCTGTTCGACGTAGCTTTGAGACCATTGTTCAATTCGAGTCCACGCCAACTGGATAGTGTCTAAGCTTTGAGCTATGGGTAGGATTGTGAGCCTGATATCCTTGTATTTCTGGGCAAGGCCATAGAGGCTTTTGGATACGGTGGCACATCTTAGGACTAAGCTGCTAGAACCACAGGATGGCTAAGAGAGTGGCAGGGTCCGCCATTGCCTAGCCACAGAGAACATGCTCTTGTGCAAGTACCCCGTAAGCAGACAAAAATCTGCAAATTAAGATATGTTACTTGTCAAGCATGTGTGGACAAGGGGTAAATGTTTCTATCAACGTCGGAACAGCGGAAGAACTGAAAAAACGCCGGATCATGTCAAGCGCTTTACCATATCCTAGGGACGCTTTTGATTGGACAAGAGCTGCACGGCACTCTACCAGATGACCTTGCTCTAGATTTGCAACGCTGAGAAAAAGGACTAGTAGGAAGGCATGAGAACATGATCATCCCCTCCTGCAGAGATGGAGTGCAACTTGAATGGGGGAAGAACTCTTCGAACGAAGGGAGGACGGTGTAAGAATGCAACGCTCCGCAATGTACTGACTCCTCGACCCTCGACGCACTAAGCGTTCATATGCTGTCAATTTAATTTACGAGTAAAAGAATGTTTGCAGAGAAATGGAACAGCCAATCAGCGCCACATGGTCCCCGTTCTCATTTCCATGTGCCGAAAGACGTTTTACCACACTGAATTGATCTGCGGAGGTAGTCTCCTGCTTTCAGCTACCTTACGACAATGGAATTCCCAGTCCGCACCGGCAAAGCCGGTTATAGCAGCAGCAGGACCGATGCACCACCACAGCCTGTCGACCTCATAACCTCGAACGAAACATTCCATCTCTTTGAAGACCTGCAAGATGGCGCCTATACCTCTAAAGCAACATCATTACCAAGATTAACACGGCCAATAGCTCCATCATCTAATAAGAAGCGCGACCCAGACGACATAATGGCAAGCTCCAGTGACGCGCCCCTCTTCTCGAGCGATGACCTACTAGCCTCAACCTCCGAGAATTATCTTCATGGTCACAGGAGTAAGCGGCTGCATCGGAGAAATTGGTACGAAGAGAGTGGGATGACGATTCATAGAACCATGGATCCGCCTGAACATCACCGCCTAAGGGGACCCTTTTCGAGGAACTATGACAGCGGTGTGTGGCTTAGCAGTGACGCATCCAATGAAGAGGACCAAGATCGGACGGATGCAGTTCGCAAAACACTGAAAATAATGAGGGAGGGTGGGTCTATTGACTGTGCAGAGATTGATGGACTGGAGCTCAAAAATGCCAGACTCTCTGGGACCCTGACCTCGGAAGATTTAAAAACCGCGGCTTTGTACCATAAAGCTTTGCGAACGATAGAGGATCCTGGTGATTTTGAGGGAGCTACCTTCCCTTATTGGGGTAAGCAGCCTGAGCAGGATGTCTTGCGACGGTTTCATATCGCCCAAAAAGATGCCTTGGACAAAGTGATGAAGTGTGTGGAGACCGGTGGAGAGGTTGTCGACCTATCGTGAGTTGTCTTCGCTGCTCAAGTCTTCACAAAATCGACCGAAGCACTACCCTTCCTGAGCCACGATTTATCTCGAATCTGTGTAATACATAGTCCCTTCACGGGCTACCTACGCTTGAATAGATTGGCTTTTCTGTTCAAAACAGTTTGATTACCATTAATATGCTTGGGTAACTACCCTTGACTGGTTGAACGTCTTGCTCGGCAATTTTGCAATGCCAATTCTATTCATGGGCTGCTTACTTACTTACCCTTGACCGAGTCTATTTCCTGTTCAGTTCTTTGTACTGCTAACGCCATCATGAGCCGATTACTCTTGATTACTACTTGTTCACGGATTACACCCCCTGCAAACAATGGCTAATCTTGATACTAGTTTTATGAATCTGCTGCACATTCGGACACTAACGCTCAAACCGCTCCGTGACTACGTCCGACAAGCCCCCGGCTACCAGCGATTGACGCCCGCCTTGCGACTGTACCTCTCCAACAACTCGCTCGAAGAGGTTCCTAGCGAGGTCTACCAGTTGCAGAATCTAGAGGCAATGAGCCTCCGCAATAACATTCTGACTGAGGTTCTGCCCTCAATGTATGTCATCTTTCATCGAAATAACCATCAAGTCGAAACAATTCTGATGTATCGTGCAGTAAAAGACTCATCAAGCTGCGAGAACTCAACGTCAGCAGCAATCAGCTCCGGTGGCTTCCATATGAGCTCCTTGAACTACTTATACACTCTACCCTTCAGATATGCCGAATTTCTCCCAGTCCTCTAATTCGGCCTATGCCATCCGTTTCAAGGGACCATTCCTATCGTGCTTTCGACTCTGAAAAGCCATGCCTAGTAGCCTCCACTGTAATCGCATTCCTGGATATTGCTCGCGGAAACCGTCGCGATTCGCCTCCAGCTCCTTCTTCCCTGCCGGAACATTGGGCTGAGGCAGCTGAGAACGAAGCGCTCCTCCGCCCACCTCCAGAAGAACAGACAAAAACGCCCTCTCTCGTGGAAATAGCACATCACGCTTGCTACAAGTCGCCTCAACTCAGCCAGCTCCCGTTTCTGCTTCCCAAGGAAGATTGTCCTTTCCATCTAAGCGAGCTGCTGCAAAAGACCTGGAAACTCAAGGAAGCAGGCGGCCAATCCTGCTCCGTCTGTAACAGTAACTACATCGTCCCACGCACGGAATGGGTTGAGTGGTGGTATTGCTCGCCCAGCTACGAAGCAGGACCAGTACCCTTCCTTAGGAGAGGAGGCAGCTGGTAGTGTTGGGAGGAGAATGAAAACCCGCTGATATGCGGATGGAACCCTGCCGCCTTGCCAGGAGGCCGTGAAGAGCCATAGGATGTTACGCCAGAGAAACAACAGCCCTTGAGGTTGTTGCCAATACGCACCCCACCATGGTTTTAGCCCCCATATTGGCAAGTCCCAGTTTGGTGAACGCTATGGAGTGGCGTTATTACTTCTCCTTTTCCAGGACCTAGACTTGGTTACTGAATGTATCTAGAGCGGGCCGTAGACACTTGGTGAGGAATCACCAAATGAGAGATACAATGGTCTGCCGAAGGTACCAATAGTAATGCACAAAACGTGGGTAGTGCAATGGGCCTTGGGAAAGGCTGGTAGGCTTTCGCTGACCGAATGGGATTTTGCTCTAGAGACGATAGAACGGCCTCGAATTTATACCCAGATAGCATTGTCAATTTAATTCAACCGCGCCAGAAACTCCGTATTAATCCTCGATACAACCCCTGTCATCGCCTCATGCCGATATACCCACACCAATGCCACCCCACACACCAACTCTGCCCCATCAACAACCCCATCGTCCTCACATAATCCTCCCCTCTCTCCCCCTGCCCCATCACCCCGACGCCCATTGCGGATTCATCTCTGTAGCGCACCCATTCCGAGTATCAGCCACCAGTACTGGTTTGTCACAAATCTTCCTCTATCCATCCGAATCCTCTACCGTCTTCCTCCTCGACGCATCATTCGGCTCACAAAAATACTGCACACTCAACATATCCACCCACTTCCCCATCGCCTCCAACACGCCCCTCGGAATTCCCCTATTCCCAATAAACCGATCCACAAAATTCAAATGATTCGGATCCACCTTCCTCACCGCCTCACAAATCCTCCCATAACACCCCTCCGCCACCTCCCCAATCCCCTCCTCTTCTCCCTCTCCCCCTCCCCCAACCCCTCTAGCCCAGGCCAATCCCGCCCACTCCCATACCGCACCCAAGCAGGGATATCCACGAGAAAATACCCGACGCACTCTTCGCTATCGTTATGCACGGAACAGATACTCCGCGCGAGAAAATCGCACCATTAGCTGAATCCACGCCCGTTGCGGTCGCGGAAGACGGGGTTGGCGTTCAAGTCTTGGGTTTCGAGCACGGGGATTTGTACCGTGTAGGGCATTCCGCATGCCATTGACTCGTGTTGTGACCAGCCGGGTGTGGGGTGCGAGAAATGGACGTTTTGTTTGGATGCGGCGGGGAGGGAGTAGGGTTCGTGGCTGGGGTAGGAGCCTTCGACTACGTGTTTGGCCGTCCAAACCTTGAGTATTGAAGCCGAACGTTTTCTAATCGGTTGACTGTTGGCTGGATGAAGGATGAGCGGGTGGGGTAGCGGGAGGAGTGGATGGTGTGGTTGTGCGGGTGGAGGAGGTTGGACTCATTGAGGTGGTTGAGGGCGATGGAGATGAAGGCTGTGTTGGTGGGGGTTAGGAGGGTTTGACCATTTGTGGAGAGGTGGTAGAATGGCATTGTGCTGGAGTGATTAGGGGTTGGTGAGAGGGAAGAGATGTATTGACAACAGAGGACTAAAAGGTTCGGCGGACTTATAGCATGGTCGTCAGCAGACCGGATGTCCGCGGAGAATCGGCTTCGGTAACGGTATTTAGATCTGCGATGTCAATGGCTTCTGGGCACGAGAGTGAATTGCAAGGGTGGTGTGGCAAACGAAGCGAGTACTTCAGTGGGTAAAACAAGGGTCGTCCATATACCATACTTTCAGGCACAGCATCTGTTTGTGTATCATGCGTGCCTTGATTGCTCCTAGAATACACACATAAACCCCTTGCCAACCTCCACCAGCCTCGTCATTCCATAGCATATTCCCTTGCGCTCATTTTGACGCAAGATATCCGGTATCACAATGCAAACGCCCGTAGATGACCATCTTTTATCCTGCTTCTAGCATTCAAATATCATGTAACATCCACCCAGTCATCCCCTTATTCTCCCCCGTCATCTTCAAGGAGGCCCCTACTTCCGTCTAAACGAACACCCCTCAGTCAATCGCGCCTTTCCCCCTGTGGGCTGGCAGAGAACGGTCGAGCAGCCTTGGCAGATGACGACTGTTTGGGCGTGCGAGAAGACGGTTGTGATGTTGAAGCAGCCCGGGCATTTGACGTCCATGAAGAAGGACCGGGGGGCGGGTACGAGGGTCTGGAGTGTTGAAGTCAGTAGAGGTCTCTACATATTGATGGGGGGGGGGGATGTAGAAGGGTATGGAGAGAACGACTCTGGAGAAGTGCTTCACGAAGGGGAAGGGAGATGATAGCCTACCTTTAGCTTGTGCTTCCTCGCCTCAGCGGCAGGCGTTGGGTTGAGGAGATCGACTGCGAGAACCTGTAGTAGAGCGTGTTAGCAGCTGGCGGTCTGTAAAGTCATAACTCTCTGGATGGGCGGGCGTTCTACCATCTTGACGGTCTATTCAGGGTCGTCTATGTGCTTTGTATGCACTTCTGTTTGATGAACGCTTGCAAGGACCAGGTTTTGTGTAGTTGGAAGAGACTGTAGTTATCGTAGATGAGTCAATGAAGTGAGGTTTCGATCGAAGAAATTGGAGTCGTGTGAGGCTCGCTAAGTTTGCCGCCGCTAGCGTCGATGCCAAGACTTCGGATATTCATGGAATCCTGGTAAATGGGTTCCTTGCCATGTAGGACTCACATCGCATTGCAAAGCTTTAGAAGCCATGGAATCTCTCGCTAACAAGAGGGTCAAGAGTTGGCTGGGTGCATTACCACTGAAGTCCGCTAGCACCTGCGCGTGCTTGCAGGGTGAAGAAGATCTCAGGCACATCTAAGCACATGGATGCGCTTGCCATACCTTACCTGCTATCTTATCCCATCGTACCGAACCTCAGCTGGCTAATCGTCCAATGTCTGAATTGCCAGTCCTTCTCATCGGCCTATCTGATCCAGCATCTGCCGGCAAAATCACCCTGGCGCACCTTCTCAGCAACGTCTTCTCCCCTCACATCGTATGCATTCTTCATGGCGACGACTTCTGCAAAGAGTTCAACCAGATCCCCATCGTCAATGGCTATCTTGATGCTGACGGACCTCACGGCGTGGACTTCAAGAAAATTGGACCCATCCTAGACTACCTGAAAGCGAATCATGGTTGGACGCCAATAGGCTTCAGAAGCTGGCAGGCCGATGTATTTCCTGGACAGCATAGCAGGGCGTTGGAGCTGGTCAGCGAAGACGTTTTGCAAGAGCTGAGAAAGAAGGTGAATGAGTGTGGTGTATTGCAGAGGAAGGAGAGCCCAGCGAAAATGGCGATCGTCGAGGTCTTCATGCTCTACAATGTCCCTAGAATTAGAGAGAGGCTGGAGTGCCGGCTTTTCGTGCGATTGAGTCATAAGCAAGCGAAACATAGGAGGATGACAAGACCAAATTATGGGGCTGAGGCTGAGGAGGGCGAATCCTGGAAAACGGAAGAGTACTTTGAGAAGATGGTATGGCGCAACTATGTCGAGCAGCATAAAGATTCCTTTGTGGGCGGCGATGTTGAGGAGAAGGTAAGTGAGACGAGGTGCATCGAGTTGGGTATCGTGATGCAAGATGGTATGGACGTTGGGGTGGGCTGTGGATGCTATTTTGGTAGCATTGATGGAGAGGGATTGGAAGCAGAGATCGATAGGCTCAATCACGATGCTCTCTCCTATAAAATCAATGCTATTATCATGGATTTGCTGTAGACGATGCGAATATCTCATAAAGTCTTGGCGTAGCTATCCTCGGGACAAACTCGATCTGACACATACACCCTACTACCAAACCCCTTTCAAAACCAACCACCACCTCCTACTCTATCAGCCAATGACAGCCCTCCCCATCCTAAACATGTTCAAACACTCCTCCTACACTCCCGTCGACTCCGGCGAACCCCACGCCGAGCTCTCTAGCTGGCGCGAGGACCCAGAGGAGAGCATCGAGAGCCGGAACGCCCAGATAAACATACACCGGCGACCCGGCTTCTACAAGAAAGGGCTCTTAGGGTCGATTGCGATCAATGCGATCCTGTTGATGGTGTTGGCGTGGATGTACATGAAATTGACTATGTGAGTCCGCAGGAGCTGGAAGCTGTCACACAAGTATCTTTTGAGTACGAGGCTGATGGGAGCAGTGCGAGGTCGACTTGCAAATGAAATGAAGGTGGCGCTCGCTTCTAGCCATCATGGAGAGGGAGAAGGCGTTACGTCTCTTGATAAGATACGAATGAATCGAACCACGGGCTTCACTGGACAGCGTCAGACTTCAATCCACCATTGACAGGCAAGATTGGTACTCTGGATGGATACGACGGTGGAGGGAAATGCGGATTTGAAAGCACCAATATAGATATTTGGGCTAGGCAAGCTGGGAAGAAATGGCTTTGTAACGCCCAGAGGGGCACGGATTGAGCATGCCGGAAGAGCAGAATGCGGATAGGGTGGCAATTTGCGGACCCAGAACGACCATATGCGAGGGTGTTGGTCGTTTTGAGCAAAGAATAAAATACCATTCCCAAGGCTTTGATGAAGACTTGGATCGATCTACTGGCAACTCCGATCGTCCCAGGGGGTTTGCTGTTTGGACAGTGCTCAAAACATGCTATGCTTGATGAAGACTTGAGTTGGAAGAGCGAGAAGTGGTTATACTAATGTTACGAGATCAAAATGTGAGAGGAGAAGAGGTCAAGAAGCGCGGGCAAAACCTTTCGAGGACGGCCAGGGGAGTTTGTTGTCATGAAATAATTGCTCTGCTTGGTTTTCTTTGGTGCGGTTGCTCTGCTTCACCTGGCGTTATACTTTTGGGCGTGTACTTTACGAGAGAGGAAGGTCTCTAAGAGGAACGATTCTTTGAATTGGCGATTTCTAGCGTTTCGCCCGAGACTCAGCCGGATGGGAGGATATCTCTCGAATCTTCTACGCTGTATTCTAGGACCGCTGAAGCCACGTCGAGCACTGAAGTTATGGAGAATCATATACTCGTATCATCGTCGAGCTAAGTCTATCTGGGAAGCATATACTACGCTCCTGAGTTTCAACGCTTGCAGGCGTACTTGACCTTCACATCATAACACATTTGGACCTTTCTTCCTCAGCATCTTTCGGCGCAGTATAAAGCGCAGTCTCCGATCCCACACTCGCGTCGTCCCTCAGCGGTACCAAAGGATTATTGGAAAGCGAGTTCTGATCCTTTTTCACTTCATACATTTCATCCAAACTACCCTATGCCAACACGATCACATATCCCTTCAACATTCGCGAATCCCTTTGAAGGTTACCTGCAATCCATCCAGAAGACACTGTCAGGGAAACTCCATGACGCATTTCCTCTGCCAAGCATTGCAGCTGCTGCTCGAACGAGGAACGGTCGGCGTGACTTAACAAGGGTGGAAAGAATAGGGTAATTAGATCTGTTGGGCCAGAAGGTGAGAGGGTGCCTTGGAACTCGACACAGTGGGTCGAAAGGGACGAGATGGCGATCTGGGATAACGTGGCTTCGAATGTTGGGCTGGATTGGAATGTCTCCGCTTTTTGGAGGTTGTATCGTCAGGAGGAGCGAAGATTTGGAGGAATTGGATGAGCATACCGATGAATAGGGCTAGCTTATGGAGCGCATTCACATCTCACCCCCATAGCGTTTGCAGCCATCCACTTTGCTTCTTGATACTCCGCATGACGTTCGCCCATCTTCTGCCATCTTTGGAGAATCTATCCTCAAAAGTGTTGTCGTTGGGTATGGTAAAGGAGATGACTTGGACGATCTGGTGCATCGAAGAAGACATGAGCAGTGTACAAAGACAGGCTGATAGCCTCTGGGATGAATACAGTGAAGAGAGCACAAGGTCTATGATAGTGGACAGAGGATTCAATGAAGCACAAAGCGGGCTTTAGGTATGCTGTAGCCTGTAGAGATGTTGCAACATTATTGCTTCTATAACGGTCTTGCCAAGAGCGATAACGATCGCAAAAGGACACCGGCTGGACCTACCACGACTCAGGATAGATCTGTTTGATGGTTGTCGTAAGCATTGGGGCACACGACAGGAAAGCTGTGCACTTGGAACGTCTAGAAAAGATATCGAATCAGTACGAGAACATGAGGCTGAGTGGTCGTCTATATTTAGCAAATCCTGCCCTCGTACCGTGTAAGGCAATCACAAGCACAACGAAAACAACGTCGCAACGTTAATTATCATTCTTGCAATATGATATTGAAGCCCAAGAGTCCTAAGCCTACAAAGCACGGAGAGGTAGAGTTTCTAGGACGGGTAGATGGTAAGAGAGGTTTAGGTCCATCCCGACACCGGCCTGTAAGCCTTGATTGCATCGATCGAGCACCCACCTAAGGTATGGCACATTGCTCAGATACTGAGCGTTTCTAGCCTGATTGGTAGCCAAGACTGCCTCTCTATGACTCTCTGGATCTCTGTCGCGGTTGTCTTCATAGGCAACTCCGCGACAAATTTAGAAATTGGCCTTAATCATTTTCTTTAGCAGCCGAGTGCCATCTAGCTTTACTTCCAAGGTACTAGCACTCCATTGTTTGTCTATGAGAGTAAGATTGACAAAGGTATCAAGCGGCTTGAACGAGGTTTCTCTCTTGATGGTCATGCAAGAGTGCCCAGTAATCTGGAGCCGAGGGTTTTAGTATTCCTCTACTGGTCTCGTTGGTCTGTGCTGCATGCAGCATTATGATGTGCCGTCCCGTGATTCAACGCCGGGACTCCATGTGAGAAGTAGCGCTGGTGGAATTTCGAACGACTCATGGTATTTGCTAAGCCGATATGCGAACTGCACTACGAGTACGGTGTCCGTGGAGGCAATGTCCAGTAGAGGCTGTGACATCAGGCAGTATAGGCCTCGAAGCCATCCACTATCCGCAATCTAAGGAAAGCGCTTCTAGACCACCAAAACTATGCTTGCATTGTAGTATTACTACTAGGTAGTGAAGAAAGAATTCCAACTTTACGTTTGTTCCCAAATTGTTGTTCTGAGGGCTTTATTTCCCTTCCCAGCCGCTAGTGCCTGATCCGGCCTTGGCTCAAAATCGACCCGCTTTCAAATCCTTGAAAGCTTGCCTACACTACACACTGACACACCAATCTCTCTCCCCCACCAACATTCGTAACAACTCTTTCTTGGGACACTGCTTCCTGTAACACAGGAGGTGTGCCTTGAGTATCACTCTTGTCGATTTACTCAGTCAAATTGGGCCAGGACGCGTGCTCCAATCCGGACAACCATAACAAGGCTAGCTGTGATCGTTTGACCTTTTCACTCCCTGTCCCGGTCAGCAACACTTTAAGGTACGTGATCAAGCCCACAAGCCACATATTCCCTACATCACTCGACATATGAACATCGTGTTTATTGGTCTCATTCTTACGGCCGTCACGACAACACTGCTCGTCAGTGTTACCGTCCAGGCCTCACCGCTCTGCTGACGGCATCCTAATATCAACATCACTTTCACTGACACAGTGATTACTACAGTGGCAAGATTCGAGGCCTTCTACAATAAAATCGTCTCCCTTTCGATAATACCTTTCCTAGCCAAACGGATCCCCACATCGGTCGGTCACCTGAGGATCCTCCACATTGCAAACTCTGACAAGGCATTACCCAGTGACTGCAGCAGCCACAAATATTCAAGATGACTACAATGGTACGCACATATGCAATGGCCTCGACCTTCCTCCCCGTTCAGGGTTCTGTCGCTGGAACTTTGACCTTCTTTCCTGAACATCTCCAATACCCATGTTCTACAATGTCATGGTCTCTGGTCTTGCAGCCTTACCAAGACAAATCACCCATGCCGTTCCTTCCCAAAAGGCATATATAGCAGCCTCAAAACCGCTCGTGCTGTCACGATTTGGCTAAACAACCGTTGATGCTAACGTTATTCTTCTGCACAGGATCTCCGCGTAGGCAACAAGTACCGTATTGGGCGAAAGATTGGCAGTGGCAGCTTTGGTGATATCTACCTAGGTAAGCCCTGGACCACAACAGAATTGAGGCCTCTATTAATGTGTTGAACTAGGCACCAACATCATTTCTGGGGAGGAGATCGCCATCAAATTGGAGAGCGTCAAGGCTAAGCACCCCCAGCTGGAGTACGAGGCCCGCGTCTATAAGTCCCTTGCTGGAGGAGTCGGGATCCCGTTTGTTCGCTGGTTCGGGACGGAATGTGACTACAATGCCATGGTGCTCGACCTGCTCGGTCCGAGTTTGGAGGACCTTTTCAACTTCTGCAACCGCAAGTTCTCCCTGAAGACTGTCCTACTGCTGGCGGACCAGCTCATCTCCCGTATTGAATACATCCACGCCAAATCCTTTATCCACCGTGATATCAAGCCGGACAACTTCCTGATGGGCATTGGAAAGCGTGGAAACCAGGTCAATGTGATTGATTTCGGATTGGCCAAAAAGTACCGAGACCCCAAGACCCACTTCCATATCCCATACCGTGAGAACAAGAACTTGACGGGAACCGCACGTTATGCATCAATCAACACGCATCTTGGAGTTGGTAAGTCATCCAATTCCCAATTCTCGCATCTCTCACTGACAATATTACAGAGCAATCCCGTCGTGACGATATGGAATCCCTCGGATACGTGATGCTTTACTTCTGCCGCGGATCTCTTCCCTGGCAAGGATTGAAGGCCGCTACCAAGAAGCAGAAATATGACCGTATCATGGAGAAGAAGATGACCACTCCCACCGAGGTGCTCTGCCGTGGCTTCCCCAACGAATTCGCCATCTATCTCAACTACACTCGTTCGCTCCGTTTTGATGACAAGCCGGATTACTCTTACCTCCGCAAGATCTTCCGTGACCTCTTCGTTCGTGAAGGATTCCAGTATGACTATGTCTTTGACTGGACCGTCTACAAGTACCAGAAGAACGCTCAGGCCATTGCGGCTAGCAACAATCAGACAGCTGCGCAAGAGGAAGAGGAGAAGCCAGCGCGTCGTCATGCCGGAGGTACGAACGCTGCCACAGCTGGAACCCCCTTTCAGAACGCATCCTCAGCTAGCAAACCAGGTGCTATTTCAAGCCAGCGACGTAAAGTCATCGAGCGTGCTCCGGGTGGTGTCGAAACCCCTGATACGAACCGTGCTGTGGGAGGAAGCGATAGGATGTGAGTTTCTGCCAATCATGATTCCTGGGTAGGAACTCTCCTCCTCTGCCTTTGCCGTTTGATCGATGAATCACGCTAGGCGTGGAGGATTGTACGAAGCGAATTCTAACTAATGCTATAGTCTTCGACGCTAGGCTACGCTCAGCTTCTAAGGGAGTCGCTGGTGCTGAGACAACTGGCACTGGTGTCTACCGTGTGAAGCGGGAAAATCATAGGGGAAATGGTGGATGGTACTGATCAAAATCTCTTAGGTAACGATTTTCGTGGTTCTCTCTTTGGCCAAGCGACATCGTTACCCGTCGGCCTTGACCATCACTATTCACTATGGAGCTCCACCATTGGCCTTCAGGTACTTGCAACGACACACATGGATATCTCCATTGGGCTTGCACTCTTCATTTACCAGTCTCACCTCTATCTGTTAGCTATCATTGTCTCGGCCCTCTTCAATTTCACTGGCATCTACACGCTCGAACCTGACAAACACCATCGAACGCTAGATCTGCTGAAGAATTGGGTACGAACGGCACGCCACTGACTAGCTATGGCTCCTCTTGCACTATCGGTCGACAGCAAGATTCGCTTCAGCATGACAGATTCCACATCGGTACTGGATGCAACACACCCAAGACCCTTTTCAGGGCTTGTCGACATCCGCAACACTAAAATACGGCCTTTTTCAATTTCAACACTAATGATCCTTTGTCATCACCCAACCACACACGCACCACACCCCCAGGCACCCAGCACCTTGTCATTTTCAATCAGCATACACGGACATCATGGTTTTTTCTTAGCAGGCATAGCAGAAGTGTGAAACGCAGCGATTGGGGGTTGGAAGACTGGCTCAGAATGGACAGGAGGAAAATGAATTCCCGGCTCCACTGGTGCTGCAACAGGCCAAAATCTCAAGCAAAGCCAAGAACTACTCAAGTGGCTAGGTTTTCGTGTGGAAAAGGGGTCGCTTCTGGGGTGGTAATGTTGCTATGCCTGCAAAATCAATGGGGGATGAGCCTCTTAACTCACAAAAAGGCTTGCGGTCGAGGTTGAGCTAGTCTAAATACTCAGTCCAAATATCCAAAGCATCAGATTGGGACCCTCGCATAAGTGACTCATGTAGTTGATCGCTTGCTTCAAAGGCAAGCAATCTTTGGGTAAATTCCCTGAATATGGGTTCCAATTAAACCAACTCTTGACAAACGTAGTTCATTGTTGGGGATTTTGTGCACATTTCCTCCCGGAAACATCAGATATTGAAGCAAAAGTCAACCACATATTCTGGAATATCGGGTCGCTAACCCACGATAACGTGACGATGGCGCTGAATTAGTGTTCGAAACTCGACTCTTGCTGAAAAAATGGAGGAAAAGTCATGCGAAGAAATTGACATTTTGGATATGCAGCCCATGATTTCGCAACTACAACGCTCATCTAACAACTAACAATCCGGTTCTATCAGCTTCATGGAGCATACACCAAGCGTAAAGCCTGAAAGTGTAGGTATCTAGCCCATAATATTGTGAAGATGACGCTCATTTAAGACGCAAGCTTCCACGATTGTTGCGTGAGAAATCCTCAAGAGGCATATTCGAGCGATATCTTTGTCTTTGTCGCCGAATTCTGGGCGAGAAGCCCTTTCTATGCATGGCTTTTGACTTCATCCTCTTACGAAACTCATGTCAATTCGTGCAGCTTTCTCCCTTCTCAAGCACCTTTCCTGCTTCAAAATACAGCCAATTTCCAAGCTTGATACTCAAGGAATCTTCTCTATGACATCCAAAGATTCCCAACGCCCGCTTCTTCTGCTCCTGGATTGGGATGGCACCCTTACCACCACCACCACCCTCCCTCTGATCGCCTCAATCGCCACTCTCCCAACCATCAGCCCCAAGCTCGCCGCCCTCTCAAAAGCCTACGCGGAGGATTTCAAAGCCCATGATGCTAGCTACCGCCCAGCAAAGCAAGAACGAGTAACCGTTGCTCAAGAGCTGCACTACCTCAACAGCCTGCATTCCGTCGAAAAATCCAGCATCGAACGCGTCGAAGCTTCCGGTATCTTCAAAGACGTCGGGACGGGCGATATCGAGACCGCTGCCGCTGACGTTGTTGAAAGTCGCTCAATTACCCTACGAAATGGCTGGGCTAGACTGGTTGAAATAGTCCAATCGAGCCAGTGCACGGGTAAGGTTGGTATCGTGAGCGTGGCGTGGAGTAGGCGCTTCATTTTTCATGTGCTGGCGCTATACGAAAGAATGGAAGGAGGAGCGGATGTTCATGCTGGGGATGTGGAGATCAGAGCTAACGAGATTAAGGGCGATGCGAGTGGGCGGTTGGAGAGGTGTTTGGGTAATGGTAGGGGTATTTGGACGGCTGGGGATAAGGTTGAGGTGATGGATGGGCTTGTCGACGCTTTTATGGTCATGGACAGTGGGAGGGTGGATGGAGGGGTGGATAGACAGCCCATGGTTATCTTCGTTGGCGACTCAACGACAGATCTTGCTTGTCTGCTCAAGGCCGAGGTGGGAATTTGCGTGCGAGACAAACCGCTCGGCGAGGAGCAGAGGGGGCTGGAAGAGACGTTGGAGAGGATTGGTGTGGCGTGTTTGCATGTTGGTGAATTTGTGAAGCTAGGCCGGGACGTGGGAGGAATGGGAGGAAGAAATAGGTTGTGGTGGGCAAAGGACTTCCATGAGGTGTGCGAGAGTGGAATCTTGGGTAGCTGAGAACGGATTCTGATCGTATAAATGCACGGTTAAAAACCCACGACAATGTGTCATCCGTTTTGCCCAACAGCCTCAGCTAAATGCCAAAGCACGACCGGCTTACTCCTGCAAAATGGTCATGCGTCTTGCTCTGATGAACGCGAGGAGTGTGCATTGGTGGAGGAATGGTACCGATGGATCACGTTCAACGCTGCTCAGGAAGCCCTTTCCGCTGCAAGACTCAGCACCCTTCGGTCACTTTTGTCGGCCATGTTGCTCGCTCGAGCGTTCTTTGATTCTGCGATTAAGAAGATGGTTGCATACCCTTCTCCCCATCATCTCTCTGCTCCTCCAGAGTCGTAATTGCTGTACGAAGTGGTGTGGATTAGCCTTGTGGAGAGCCGGAGATCTGGCGAATTCCAAGGTACGGTGTCATTGAGGAAAGCAAAAGGTAGAAGAGTTGTGCAAGGAAAACAGAGCGATGAAACGAGAAGGAAACGTACATAAGTGCAGAATTTGTTGAATATATGTAATTCACTAGTCCTTTTCAGTAGCTACGCCCATTCGCTGGCCTCGAGGGCTTGATATACATTAACAGGCCACATCTCATAGAATATATGAAGCAAAAACGAACCGGCCGCCATTTCCTCGCAAGCAAGCAATTCGAAGAAATATGAGACATTGATGGTCTGCGATGTATGACTGCACCATAAATAAAGAGAAAGTATAAGACCATTTCCAACCTGTTAACGCCAGCATCGGACATTATGAAAATGGGATGGCCCGCAAGGCCCTAGCGTGTCATATCGTCACATCAACATTTCCTCTCCACCGAACTCGGTGGATTAGATGACATAGCTCGTGCTCGCCCTGTGGCCCCCGTGCTCTTCTTCCTCTTGTTCCTCATCACTACTTACTCCCAACCCTCCAGGCATTTTTTCATGCGGCCTAATCTTCAGTCCCTCTATCTCATCCTCTTCTTCAGTACTGGACGTGGGATGGTGTCCCTTCTGCGCCTCTTCGGCATCGAGCCTCTTCCGCCAATTCGCAAGACTATCGCTCATCCCTCCTGGCCCGCTTGCCGAAGTAGGAGTGCTGCGCTCGAAATCGAATTGATTACTGAGACGGTAATTGCGGTGCGTATCAGCCCAGTGGGAGCGGAGTGTTTCGAGCTCGGATGCTAGGCTATCGAGAGCGAGAGAATTTCGGTTGTTGCTCTCACTGCTAGTGGGTAGGGTGGATGGATCAGAGCTGTTGGTGTGGGAGTGGTTGCCGCGGAAGGTGCTATTGGGAGGGTTGGTGGATGTGGCGCTGATGTTGCTGATGTTGCGGTTGTGCCCACCAGAGTGGCCATTCATTTGTTGGGATTGGCGGCGGTAGTTGCCCACTGAAGTGCCAACTTGATCCAGGAGCAGGGTCACCTTCTGTTCGGCGTCGAGTGCGCGAGTCTCAAGCATGCTATTCTCGTTCTTGAGCTGGTCAAGCTCAAAGCGGGCCTGTTGCGTTGTTTGCTGGAGTTGCTGTTGGGCATGCTCGTTGGTCTGGCGGTATTGGTCGCGCTCACTCTGGGCGGTGCGAAGCTCTGACTGGACTTGCGCCATTTGGGCTTCGAGTTGAGAGTGAGACCCCTTGACACTTCTCTGGATCTCTTCAATCTCACGGTGGAGATTTTGGCGCTCTTGGTCCCACCCCGCAGCGGCCTCTGGCTCCATGGACCCTTTTGACTGAGACTGCTGGGCCGTGTCCAGGTCGCTCTGCAGGCGCTCGTTCTGCTTCTTGTACTTGGTGAGCTCATCCTTCATCCGCTTGAGCATCTTCTCAGTGCCCTTTACGTAATGCACAGCCGACTGGTAGTCATTCTCCAATAGCTCAAGCTTCTCGCGATAGGTCTTGTCGGCTTCCAATGCTCTGGTCTCGATCGAGGACTTGGTCTCCTGGTGGGCTTGTTCGCAGGCTTCCAGCTTCTGCTCAAGCTCCCTCACACGCAAATTATCCGGCGTGTCGAAACGAGATTTCGGGCTGTCCAGATTTCTCGACCTGCCATGCTCAGATATACCTCGCTCGTCTAGCAGCTCCTTGAGTGTGTTATGTTGCACTGACAATGCACTAGCGTTTCGCTGCTCATTTTCTAGCTGTTGTTGGACAGTAGTGTGTCTGGCTTGGAGTGCCTGCGACTCTTTCACAGCTTCTTGGAACTGCTTGCGAACGGTCAGGCTTTCTCGGCTGGACTGCTCCTGATAGGCCTCTAGTCCTGCGATACGCTCTTCTGCTCGTCGAAGCCTCTCTGCGGCATCATCCGCAGCCGCTTGGTTCCTCCTGACCAATGCGTGAGCACTTTCGACTTGCTCTTTCAGAATCGGTATACGCTCATCTTCGAGCCTATCATTTTGGCTGCTGATACTTCGATTGCTAAGCTTATCGAGACCAGCCGCAACAGCTTGACGATGTGTCTTGGCTTCGGCTGCGTTCGTACTAGCCATCTCTTCAGCGTCTCGAAGCTTGCGAGTGGTATCATCGAGCTCTGCCGTCCGCTCCTCATGTTCGGCCCGCAACTGAAGAAGTTTTTGATCCAGGATTTCTCTCTGCCTCCTTTCCTCCTCGAGCTTTCTTTCCAATAAGGATGCTTTTTCGCTGGAAGATGTGACAGCTTCTCGAAGCGAAGCAAATGTGATGCTGTGCTGTTTGGCGTTCTCCAAAGCTTCGCCAAGTCTTCGCTCCAAGTCCTCTTTGTCAACTTCAAGTAGTTGTGCTCTGGCGTGTGCCTCAGACTTCGCTGCTGATTCTTCGCGAGCAGTCCTGCTAACCTGATGCAGCTCCGTTCGGAGGCTCTCAACTTCTCCAGGATTCCGAGACTGATCAAATTCTGCCGCCCGCTTTTGAGCTGCATCTGCAGTACCTTCAGCCAATTCACGTGTGCGCCTCTCATTCTGAATCTCACTACTCATAGAGGCGATGGTAACACGAAGCTCTTGCTGGGTTGCCAATGATGCAGCGAGTTTCCGACCAATGTCACTCGAACGGTCATTGTCGCTGAGCTCTCTAGTCATTGCTTCTGATTGTGGTGTTCCGATGCGACTTCCACCTTGGGCTGCGAGCTTGGCCTTGGCGTACGCTGCTTCGCGGACGGCAGTGTCTCGCTGTGCCTCTACTTCGGCCACCTCTTGTGCTGCAGCATTCTCACGGGCGCTGACCGAGTCCTGGACTTCGGCAAGCTGAGCTCGCATAGCAATCAAAGCTTCTATCAGCGGCTTGTCATCGTCGCCGAATGATTGAGCAGCATGATCATCAAGTGTTGAACTTTGAGAAGAGCTCGGCTGGTATCCAGCCTTTCGAGCGAGTGCTAGCTCAGAGGCATACCAGGCATTGCGACTTTTTGCGGCATCAAGCTCTTGTCTCAGACCTTGCTGCTCGCTTTGAAGACCCTCATGCTGATCTCTGAGACCCTCGAGCTGATTCTGAAGACCTTGGTGCTGGTTTTGAAGCTGTTCAAGCTGCTGTTTTGGAACCGAGTTCTCATCCGTTTGTGCTTTGTTGTTCCTTATCGAGGGGTCATTGACCGCACCGTATTGGGTGTTGTACTGTCGCTGCTGTTGTGATCCAGCTGTAGGGAATTGATCGATCTCATCTAAAGGAGCTTCTTGCGCAGGTTGACGAGACCGTGACCGTGCACCCGCTGGGTCATACCTTTGTGGTTCGTCATCGTCTATGGACTGGTTCGCAAATCTTTGAGGTTGCTGAATGGGCCGTTGGACAGGTTGCTGAATGGTTTGCTGTGTGGGTGTGCGACGTCCGTTGACTACAGGACTCATAGATTGAGCACCAAGCCCTTGTCTAGGACCTGCTTCTATTGGCGACACTATCGGAGGTGTCACATTTTCTTTCTCAAAGGATTCCCCTTGACCAGTGTCTATGGGGGACCCGTAACCACGAGCGTCTCTGCCAGTGGGCGTTCTACTTCTGGGACCGTTCATTTGCCCATTTACTGGTGGCATAACTCCGTTGGGTCTTGGTGCCTGCTGCTGCGGAGGCGGTCCGGATGGTGCTTGCGCCATTGAAGCCCGAGGAAGCCTGGACCCTGCCCCCGGCGGAGAGGGACCATTGCCCATACTCATGTCTTGGCCGCGCCCTCCAGGTCCAGATCCAGGCCCGGGTCCAGATATGGCAGGACCTGGTCCGGGTCCACGGGTTGGTCCACTCATTGGTCCAGCCATGCTCTCGCGCGAGCCACTGAACTTCCTGCTGAGACCGTCTGGAGCACCATTCGGGGCATTAATCATCCTATTCTGGGGTGTCATTCCTCTTTCTTGACTCGGTCTGCGATTTCCCGGTACACGTTCTCCCGATGGTGTCTGCTGGATCTGCTGGTCGTTTGGGTATCGGATCTTGTCTGTATTCAAAACGTAGACCAAGCTCAATTCACCGGCGTCTCTGGGCGCTGAGCTGGGTTCTCCAGCAAGAACGACAATTTGCTTGCCGAAGGCAGTCATGCTGTGGCCTGATCGGGGCGAGGGTGAGGGACCCATGTTTTGAAATGTGTACCAACGTCGAGAAGTGATCCGGAAAGCTGCCAAGTCGCCCAAATCTGTTCCTTCTTCGGTACGACCTCCGAATATGTACATTACATCGCCGACTAAGGCAGCAGAGTGTCCTTCTCGTGGGGCGGGGATGTATCCAATGCAGTCGAGTTGAGTCCAAGCAACGTGTTTTGGATCGTAAGACCAGACATCATTGAACCATTGAGTGCCGTTAGTCCCACCGAAGCTGTTGTCATATCAGATCGCCGTCCGTATTTCCAGATTTTGGATGTACTTACAGATATAGTTTGTCGTTCCAAGTTACGATTGTGTGGTTTGTTCTCGCTGGCGGCACATGACCTTCTGGTGGGCCTCCTTCATTGCTGTTTTGGATGAGCAGTTCCCATCTGCTGTTTTGGTTTTGTAAAGCGTTGAGATCAAAAGCCAGCAGATCATTGAAGAAGTGGCCCTCGACCTGACCACCAAAGACAAATATCTTTGACCCGAGGATATTTAGGGTATGACCGTATCGTCCCGCGGGTCGTGGTCCTGGTGGCATGGACCTTGACCAATGGCGCGTTGCTACATCTGTTAGATGGACTCTAAAGGAGTCCCGAGCAAGTACTTACATGTATTCAGGAGATACAGAGTATCGTCGAGCTTATCCCGCTCATCTAATTTGGTGTCTCCCCCAAAGACAATGAACGCGTTACCGACCAGCAAGCTTGCATGACCAACACGGGGACCTGGGCCTTCGAAAGTCGTTCCAACAGGGTAGCACGCCAAATTACTTCCTCCAGCCTCAATCATCCAGAGATCACCCTTCACAGTAGATCCATTGACAAGTCCTCCCATCAAGTATACATCTCCCTCTTTTGACGAAACGGCATTGACTGCTGCGCCATACCGAGGGAATGGATTTGGTTGCGAGGATGTGAAGGTTAGTCGTCGTTGGGACCATGGGTAAAGCGCAGCAGGATTAACGCCGGGAGGAGGTCCACTGGGTGCGGGTCGTGGAGCATGCTGCATTGGCAAGAGTGTTAGCATTTGTAGATGCTTTTGACCAGGACTCAAGGAGACTTTTAGCTCAGGCGTGGCACAAAGCCAGATGTAGCCTAACATGCACAACTTAATTAACACGTACCGATAAATCGGGGTCCACTCGTCCACGTTGGCCCTGAACATGCTCTGGACCTGGTACATTCGCATCATCGATCGAGTTGACCGAAGTATTGACACTGCTCTGCCCAGGCGGTGGAGATATTACTCCAGCACCTCGCTCCCTCGCTCTTCCACCATTGACTGTTGGTATTGAAGTACCAGAACCTGCCGCGCTCGGCGCATCCGTCGGCCTTTGGGGTGGTACGTTCTGTCCTTTGCCCTCTTTACTCTTCTTGCCAAAAAGGAATGACATGGTTGCGCCGCTTTGATGCAGATGTTGTACCAATACAAAAGCGACAACGAGTAGCTTGCGAAAGCTGTATCGCGGGACCCTAAAACTTCAAAGAGGTGCAATGCGACGCTCAAGCTGGCGTTCAATTGCGACGCTGATTGTTGGTTCTCAGTCGAGCAGGGGCAATTCAGGAGCGGAGGCGACACCGGCTGCACAATGTCCGCGAGCTCAGCTCTTGTTGCGCAACATCGATGTAGGATATTTGGAGGAGGTCAAGGAAAGAATGCGACATCCAGTGCAATTACCGGTAATGCGGTCTTCAAGGATGCTGGTGATAAGGGAATACAGGTCGAGGCTGGGTCGGCTATCACAGAAAATAGTGTTCCTGGACTTAGCGCCGTTTCCCGCCAAGATCTATTTTTCTTGAGAACTTGCTTTGTAGAGGCTACTCGTACACACTTGAACTATTGTGGGAATCTGATGACGACTACTTTGCTTCGGCTGTTGAAGATACTACCTGCTACGATTTCTGATTATTCCCCGGGGATGAGGAGCGCGGTCGACCGCTCTGCACTTTATCAGGAGGCTGAGGTGGGGCGTGTATTTCTTGGTGTGTCTCAAATTTAGCCGTGCTGACTGTCTACGAATAGAATCAGGGATTCCCAGGTTCCATCTGGTGCGATTTAGCGTCGTCGCATCTCAATTATGCTCCGACACTTTTCCAACGTACGGAGTATATACGGAGAATATGTTTTTAGTCTGCTCTTCTTCTTCACTTCACTCTACGTGTGTGGTCTCTTCAAGTGCATTCTCAGCCCTCGTATTTGTCGTTTCAGGTCCTTTTGAAAGAAAACATGATGTACTCGTACACTTATTGTTTCCCCTTCAAATGATTTGCAGAGTCATGGACCCCCTTTTTCAATGGATTGCCAATCCCCTGTCGTTGGAGAGATGAGCCAAGATGTCTTTTGCTCTAAATCCTTGCAACATCCCCATTGCCCCCCGGGCCCCC
>JAABUW010001051.1_pt1 | contig 49172 bp, 77 predicted proteins | sample 5560081 | NCBI WGS metagenome assembly JAABUW01 (sample SAMN10711882, study PRJNA513363) | rock metagenome | isolation source: Antarctica rocks | place: Antarctica: Victoria Land, Knobhead sud | reverse complement strand
TGATGTCAGTGGGAGCACCTCTGTTGTGACTTATGATGGATGCATTAAAAACCACGAGCGAAGTGAAAACTTTCCCACTATGAACGAACGCGTCGCGCGCGAGCTTATCCGAGCCTTCCAACAGAGCCGACGCGTGCAGCACGTGTCGCGAAATCAATGATACGGAAACATTGAGCAATACAACATTGTCCATAGAGAATCCCAAAACGAGAGTGGTTCAAGCCCCAACGATAGCCATCCTGGAGACGGTCGAGTACAGGGTGATGGCGTTCGGACCACCGCAGATCTCCTTCCCGTTGCCACTGCATGGCATGTTGCATTGCGAGGAGAAGGTGCTGAGAGCGCCGCCGTTCACGAGGGAGTTGCCGCAACAGCACTCCGACGCGTACTCAAGACCTGCAAAGGTGTAGCCGCCGGCTGAGCAGAAGGAGGTACACTTTTCGAGCGTCATATCGGCGCCGCCGAGGAACGCCGAATTGAGGGCTCGACCGCCGAATTCCTGGATACATCCTTGCTTCGCCTAAGCGCCGATCTGGGTGAGCCCATAGACGAGTGTCGAGTCCTTGTAGAGTGAGAATATGCCGGGACCGCCGCAGATCGAGCCAGGTTGTCCGGGACATGGCATTTCGCAACCGCCAGTTCGGGAAGGTGAGCCGACGTTGACCATATCATTCCCGCAGTAGCATTCCGTGCTGTACTCGATACCGACCCATTGCATGCCTTTGGTAGCGCAGAAGGCGATACATTTCCCAATCGTCATGCTGTTGTCGAAGAGGAGAGCTCCGGCGAGAGCGCGACCGGGAGTGCCCTTGAGGACGCAGGTGCTGGAGGCGGCATTCCAGCCACGGGGGAGGATGACCTGGACGGAGGTAAGGTCGGACGAGAGGGTGGTGGCAAGGGCTCGGGTTGAGACGAAGATCATCAAGGCATTCGGACCACCGCAGATGGCGTTGGAATTGCCAGAGCATTTCATGTTGCACTGCGGAGAAGGAAGAGAGAGTGAAGCGCCATTGGCAAGGGTAGCACCGCACCAGCTTTCCGAGGAGGTACTGAGAAAGGTCAGACAAGTTCCGGCATAACGGATAAATCTCCTCACCTCGATACCGGCAATAGCCAAGCTTTCGCTGGAACGATAAGTCGTGCACTAATGCCAGGTCATCGCGCTGTCGGGATATGATGCCTCAGCGCGAGCACGGCCTCGAGTACCTTCGGAGACAAAGAAGGTGGAAGCAGCGGTCCAGCCACTTGGGACCGCCACCGCGGCAGCGGAAGCGGAAGCGGAGAACACCGCGACAGAGGCAGAGTAGGCAGCTTGACACTGTGCCGCAGCTGATTGGGCTGAGTAAGCCGTAACGGAGGCACTATAAGCGGCAGCGCAAGCGGCTGCTGAGAATGCTAGGGCGGATTGAAGAGCGTTGGCCTGAGAGACCGACTGGGAGTAGGCTGCCGCGGCTGTCTGTGCTGAGTAGGCTTGGACGGATTGTGAAAACGCCTGAGCGGATTGGGCTGATTAAGCAGCGGAAGCATATTGAGCAGCCTGTTGAGCCAGGACGGACTGGGAGTACTGCTGAGCTGAGGGAACGGACCAAGCTGAAGCGGACGCGGAGTTGATGGCGGAAGACGATGTCGGGGACCAGTTGGCGGCGACAGTGTGTGCGTTGGTGAGACATGCATTGATCTGCACGTTGTAGCAATTCTTGTTGGTCAGCTCGTAGGCTTGATTGGCAGCTGCAGCGGCCGCGGCGCAGAGATTCTGTTGAGCGTAACAAGACTGGGAGAGGGCATCGATCAGGTTGTACCAGGACTGGCTGATACCGGGGACTACCCAGTTGTACAGGACATCGGTGACAGCGAGGGCGATAATACCGCCGATTGCCATGGTGAAAGACTGGACATCCCCGGTAAGCGTACGAGATTGATTCTGCCGCGAAGTTGGCAGAAGCGACCGAAGAAGAATACGCGACTGCCGACGTAGAGTACGAGGTCGAGGAGCTCTGGGCGAGGGAGAGACAGCTGTTCAATTGGGTTTGCCAGCATGCGTTATGATTAACCGATGCCGAGTTCGATGAACACGAGTTGGCCTGGGCGTAGCATGATTGTTGAAGAGCAATCAGAAGAATGGTGTACGAGGAGCCGCTCTGATACCATTGGCCATTCGACTGGGTCACAGCGGGAGCTGTGACGCTGCCAGTGGCTCTGGTGAAGGTCTGGAAATCCCCAGCCGCGCGACCGGACGAGCTTGCGGTAGGCGTTGCTGTCGGTGGGGCGGAAGACGAGCTTTGCGCTGCAGACACGCTCGACGCCGAGTAGGCCTCAGCGGTGGCGGCAGCGACGGCGGCGGCGGAGGCAGAAGCCGCAGCAGCAGACAACTTTGACGCAGAGTAGGCCTGAGCGGATTGCGCTGCGGCTGCGGAAGCAAGGGCACACGAGTAAGCTAAGAGTGACGAAGCGGTAAGTGACGCCGAGGCAGTGCTGGAAGCCGAAGTGGAGGAGCCCTGATTGGCAACGATGCTCTGGGCGTTCGAGAGACGAGCTGAAATCTGAGCACCTTCTTCGCAATCACCGACTGAGAACGGTGTATTGCCTTGATCATTCGCCTGAAGCTGGCACACGTTCATCTGGTAGTAGCACGAGCCATGGAGGACGTCGATGAGGAAGTTGTACTGCTGGCCGAAAGAGTACCAGTATGAATCAGACTGGGTGGCGGGAGGAGCATAGATCTGGCCGAGACCATCGTTGAAAGTCTGCAAATCGCCCTGAGCCTGCGTGGTCGCCGCGGCTCTCTTTGCAATCGAGCTAAGATTATGTCGTCGGCTCGAGCCTGATGGACGAGGGGGACTGAAACGACGTTCCTCGCATTGTTACGCGCGGGTACGGATCCAAATCGTCGCCCGATCAAGCCGGCTTCGACGGGGAGAGCGAGGTATCCAAGGAGAGGAGCAGATGAAGGAGGGTCGCCGGGACCAAGGTTGTTGAGAAAAGGAATGGGGAATTGAAATGACTGTGGGGATGGCGGCCAGCTTTGACGGCCAATCGGCTGGAGAGCACGTCTGCGAGAGTGCTGAAGGGGAGGAGAGGAAAGATGGGCGAATGGAGGGTGTCGCAAGTGAGAAGAGGTTGGGTGATGGGAAAAGTGGATGACTGGGATTGGGAGCTACTATATGGTTTCTCAAACGCCAAGCGAAGGTCGTCGTATTGCCTCCATCGATCAGGCATTTTTTACGTTGCGTTCTGCTTGATCATGACGGAGTTGGCAAGGCGGCTTCAGTGATCGGGTCTTGACTGGATCTGTTGGGGAGTCGTAGATAAACAAAGAGGTTTCGGTGGCTGAATTAGGCGTTCTGTTCAAACGCATCCCGGATTAGTCAAAGTTAATTGGTCTCCGCAATGCCTTATGTGCACCCCGCACTTGATAGTAAGTTGACGATTATTTGTCCATCTTGTCGTGCTCAAATCACAGCTCAGAAGCAGCCGGGAACACCAATCCCGTTTCTTCCCTCCGACGCTGTGTGTCTCGGTGAATGTGCCTGAAGAACAATGAGACGATCGATCGGAGGTAACCGGTGATCCGGACCGGATTGTGGGGCCTTCGGGGTCTTATGCCTGGGGCAAAGTGGCGGGCGGGGCAGCTGATCTCCCGAAAGTGACAGGGTGCCGTTACCACCGTCACGAACCGGGTGGGGCCGAACCCGGACTCGTGTTGCCGCAAGCCGACTTAATAATAGCGATTCAGCTGGCTGACCATCGCTCTCGTTGATCATTCCGTTTGGCTGGCTTCATCTTTCGTCGCTGACAAGTAGCGACACAAGCCCTTGTATTACCCTTGTTCATTGCTCTGAATTCTTTGATTCTCGAACAATCATGTCGGTCTCACCCACGTTGGACGTGAAGGACAACGAAAAGTTCGGGATCGACGTCGCACACATCGAGGAAGCCGTGCCCGGGTCCGAAGTTATTGGGGGAAAAGATCAATGGTCACGGATCAAAGCGAATGCCGACCAGGGAGAGGCTCACGAGCACTCGTTGACCGTCTGGCAGAGTGTGAAGATCTACAGATCGGTGAGTACCGCATCGCGCCCTCCCGGTTATGGAGCCACGCTGAAAGTCACAGGCTATCTTTTGGTCCGGCATCGCCTCTCTTTCCATCATCTCCGAAGGATGTGACTTGTCTATCGGTGAGTCCCTCGCATGCTCATAGCCCCTTGATCAATCCGCTTACTCGCGAATATCGTAGGCGGTTCGTTCAACTCGCTCGAGCAGTATCGACGTATATTCGGCAATTATTACCCGGCGATCAACGAATACCAAGTCCCTGCCTCCTGGCAATCCGCTATCGGCCTCGGAGGCACCCTCGGCAACTTCATCGGTATTCCATGGGGAGCTTTCCTAGTCGACCGACTGGGCTACCGCAAGACCCTATTGATCAACTACGTTCTGATCGTCCCATTTATTGGTGAGCGTGTCCACCGCCCTCATGTACTGGACATCTACTGATTCCGCTCAGCCCTCTTTGTCTTCGCTCAGAACCGTGGTATGCTCCTCGCTGGCGGTATCCTTTGTGGGATTCCTTGGGGGGTCTTGTACGGAAGTCTCCCTACTGTTGGGAATGACGCTGAAGATTCTATCGTCTCCAGCTCGACTCTCGCGGCTGCCTACGCCTCAGAAGTCTGCCCGCTTACCCTGAGGCCTTACCTGACTGGGTGGATCAATTGTTGCGTGAGTTTCGAACCACCTTAGTCCTACCTTCTCTGGCCTCCTCTACCGAGGTGTTCCAATTGTCTTGGAAGTGGTCTGACGGATTGCATAGTGGGTCATCGGTCTGTTCCTCGGAAACGGCGTCACGAACGGTACCCTCCAAATCAATGGCCCATGGGCTTTCCGAGCCGGATACGCCACTCAGTGGGTCTGGCCAGTACCCTTGTTTGTGAGCGAGTTCTCTTGTAGGAATTGAAACCAGGCTGATCTGGCAAAGATTATCATGTGGTTCGCACCCGAGTCACCCTGGTGGTTAGTTCGCCACGGCAAGATCGCCGAAGCCGAGAAAGCCGTGACTCGATTGGCGAGTAAAGAGATGAAAGGACGCGCAAAGGAGACCGTAGCTCAGATGGTCCGGACGAACCAACTCGAAATCGACGTTTCAGAGGGTACGAGCTGGCTGGACTGTTTCCGAGGCACCGACCGACGCCGTACCGAGATTTCGTGTATGGCTTTCGCCGCTCAGAATCTTTGCGGCGACCCGTTTACGGGCAACATCGTCTATTTCTTCGAACAGTCCAAAATCACTGAGGTTCTCGCTTTCCGCCTCGGACTGGGCGACTATGCTGTACTGCTTGGCGTCGTCCCACCGACATATTGGATCATGTCGAAAGTCGGTCGTCGAACGCTCTACGTCGTCGGTCTCGGTGGTATGTTTGTCATGCTCCTGATCATCGGTGGGCTCGGCGTTGCCGGCGGCCATGGGAGTTCGGGCGCCAAGTGGGGTACCGTCGCACTTATCTACGTGAATCATACCGATCCAACACTGTTGCATGCGAGGTAGCTGACGAAATCATACCAGGTCTTCAACATCTACCGCGTCGTTTGCATTGGGCCAGTATGCTACTCTGTGGTCTCCGAATCCTCATCGACTCGACTGAGGAACAAGACTGTCGCACTCGCTCGATTGACCTACCAATTGACCTCGATCGTCGCGGGTGTCATCACTCCGTACATGCTTGTGATTTGATTCCACCTCTCCGACCTTCCATCCGCTGACGTCCCGCAGAACCCGTCCGCATGGGGGTGGTCAGGGAAGACAGGATTCTTTTGGGCACCGCTCTGCGGCCTCACGTTCATCTGGGCGTACTTCCGACTCCCCGAATTCAAGGACCGAAGTTACTACGAGCTCGACGTCTTGTTCGAGCGTGGTATCTCGGCGAGGAAGTTCAAGGAGACCGAGGTCGAGTTCGATGCGGATGAGCATATCAGGGCCGCGGAGGGTATCCCTACACACAACGGGGACAATACTATTCCGATGGAGTTCTAAGGGGTCGATGGGTGTGGCTCCGGGTGGAGGATCAATGAGGCGTTGTTCTAATAGGAAAGAAGAAGGGAATCGTCGAAGCACACGTGTGTCTCATCACTGCATGGACGATCGCCTCTCGACACCTCTGATTTGCATATTTCGGTTTGCGGATGGGGTATTGTCGAGATCTTGGTGCCTGCCTCATTCGTGAAGCTTGGAGGCTTCGTGGATCCCTTCATTCTACGACACTGTCTGATACAAGAAAAGTTGGTCAGAGGGAGATGAGCTTCTTGGTCCACGAAAATGCGCGCTCTAGTCCCCGTACTCAAACCAGCTGCTTCAATTCGGACCCAAGACAAGATGCAAATATCAAGCTGAGCGAGACGTATCCCTTCCCGCTCCATCCAAACCATCTCTCACTCCATGGAGATGTGCATGAGCGATGATAGGTCCTCCAGAGCCCGTCTCCCGTTTCCCGGAGACACAACCAAGCGAATGACAGAAAATGACTTCGTTCACGAGCCAGTATCGGAAGGCGAATGACATTGGCAGTGTCGAAAAGATAAGACCAGACAAGCAGCGGAAGTAACGCAGCCAGTTCACCGGGGAAAAAACACATGAGTAGGTAATGTTATCTTCCAGACAATTCGCTGAGGGCAAGGAAAAAGACGACAACACGAGAGGATAAGATGCATGGTGGATCATGCACACTCGTTGACGACGACCAACCGCTCAGTCGAAGAGACCGAAGCCCTAAACACCCGTCAGTTTCGCCCATAGCCCTAACTTTGGGTCCACGTACCATGTCATCATCCGATTCCTCCTTAGCCTCCGCCTTCTGTTCCTCCTCAGCAGCTTCCGGTGCAGCATCAGCGGCAGCGGCTCCACCACCCGCAGCGACAGCAGCACCAACAGCCGGCGCACCGCCTCCGCCAACGTTGGTGAGCATGCTCTTCACGTCCTTGCCGTCGAGGGCTTTGGCGAGGAGGGTGGCCCAGATCGGCTCGAGATCGACTTTGGCGGCGGTGGTGAGGGTGTTGATCTTCTCGCCCTGATGAGAACAGGTTCAGTCGGAGGATGGAGCGAAATTCATTTAGGGCAACTAACGGTGATTTCAATGCCCTCGTCGGCGAGGATGAGGGCGGCGTAGGTAGCAGCGAGTTCGTCGGAAGACTGCTCATCAGTACCATTCCAATGTGTCTAACTCACCATTTTCGTCGACGTTAAACCTTTTAAGCACTAGGCGGGCTTAACGATTGACGGACGTGGATGAACGATTCGGCAAGAGGAGTTTCGAATAGAGATATCCTGACGTGGCTTTGAAATAGCCAAGCCGTGAGTGTTTGCCGGCGTTACCGGCGTTTCTCGCGACCCGAAATTCAACCCGTAGACGTCCTGCCAGACCATCCACACCCTTTCCCTCTCCTGAACAGCCCTCATCTCGCCAAAATGGCCCCCTCTACAAGGTGAGACTCATTCGCACCGCTCATGAACAACCGCTGACCTTCCTCCAGCGTTCCCACTGCGGAGGTGAGTTGCCCGTATGGGCGAGTCTAGAGGTCTGCTTGGCGAGAGCGGTGATTGGGTCTGAACCAATCGCAGCCCTGTCCTGCTTCCGTCACAGACCTTCAGCATCCCAACTAACCCCTTCCCACAGGGCTGTGCTAACCCCTATCATAGCAAATCGCCGTACCCGAGACACTGCTCAAAAAGCGCCGGACAACCGAGGCCAGCCGCGAGGCCAAGCTGACTGCTGCAGCGGAGGCGAGGAAGGTGAGTGAATTCTGGTGCATGATTCGATCCGAGCGGGGGAGCGGAGGCTTGAGAGTCGTACCTGGGCCCACCGTATCAATGATGCAATCACCGACGACGTCGGAACGGCTAGCGATGCTATGCTGCTGTAAAATATTCCATTTTTCGGGGCTGAACCTTCCTTCCGTATCACGCATCCTCCTGCGACTGCGCTGACATCTCGCAGAACCAAAAAGCGAAGCGCAAGGTTATCTTCAAGCGAGCCGACGAGTATGTGAAGGAGTATCTCGCTCAGGAGAAGGAGGAGATCCGGCTCAAGCGGGAGGCGAGGAAGACCGGTGACTTCTACGTCTCCGCCCAGCCCAAGGTCTACTTTGTTGTTCGGCTCAAGGGGTGAGTCAGTCTATGCCTTCTCTGCTGACGCCGCAGTATCTCGAAGATTGCGCCGAAGCCGAAGAAGATATTGCAACTCCTCCGCCTTCTCCAGATCAACAACGGCGTGTTTGTCCGGGTCACCAAGGCGACCCAACAGATGCTCAACCTTGTCAATCCCTACGTCACCTATGGCGAGCCGAATCTCAAGGCTATCCGCGAGCTCGTCTACAGGCGCGGGTACGCAAAGGTCGACGGTCAGCGAATCCCCATCACCGACAACTCGATCATCGAGAAGCAACTCGGAAAATACGGCATTGTCTGTACGTACCTCTTCCAATACCTTGACTATGCTGACGGTCACAGGCATGGAGGATCTGGTTCATGAGATCGCCACATGTGGCCCCAACTTCAAACAGGCGACATCGTCTCTCTGGCCGTTCAAGCTATCGAACCCAAACGGTGGATGGCGCCCGAGGAAGTTCATCGGTTATGTTGAGGGCGGAGATGCGGGGAACAGGGAGAAGCACATGTCGAAGCTGATCCACCAGATGGTGTGAGCGGGGCTAGCTGTCGGTTCCTCTGCTTGTATACAATCAGACACCACGCCTCCATTGGAACGCCATCCATTTGGGAGATACATGTCTTCAGATATCCAGTTTCACCTGATCAGTGTGCCCTTTGCCCGTGTACGGTCGCCCCGCAAAAATGGCAAAACCTCTGAATACATGCAAATGTCCGTCTATAAATGCCTAGTATGATTGACCCGAACCCGGAGTCTGCCCTTGCCATTCGCTCGATGTCGCAGACGAAGGGTTGCTACGCTGCGACACCGTCGAGGAAGAGGAAGTCGCATGGGTCAGAGGTGGAGGTGGGGGTGACATGCTTCCCAGACCAGTATAAGTCAGGCCGGTAGGATGGTTGAAGGAAGTCGGGTTGAGATAGCCTGTGGAAGAACCCGGAATTTGGTATATAGGCGGAGATGTGGTCTGGTCGAGAGGTTGGGGTTGTTCCCATGGTTTCGGACGAAGAGGGAGAGTAGGTTGGGAGGGAGGGGCTTCCTGTCACCTGGTCAGCGAAGAAAGGGGGAGGGACTCACGACGTACGTTGAGCTGATCTGGGATCTCACGAACTCCACCCACTTCTCCAGCTCGACCTTCGGAGATTAAGCGACATAGCATGGCGAAACTCATTCCTGTATCCCCTTCGCCAGCTACTCCTCCCAGTATACCCGTATCTGACATCATCCGGCGCGATTCGGCTAGATTATTGAGCGTGGCCAGAGGGTCTTGGGAACGGCTGGACCGAGGAGTGGATTGTCTGGATGGGGAGGAAGTGGGTAGGAGGGCGGGAGTCGAGGTGGTGGAGTAGTGGGCGTAGGCTTCCCATGATATCGATAGGCCTTTCATCCTGTCAAGAGTCAGTCCAAGTGGTTCCTAAATAACAGGGCTTAAGTTCTCACCGGGTAAAGTAGAACCATTGAGCTCTGCCAATCATCTCGTCAATCTGGCTGGCCGTGCGCTTCGTCCCCCTTATCGCGGCGATCACGGTTGGCAATCCGGCCTATGCTAATAAGCTCAAGCCCGATGACGTCAAGCACCTCGAAATACCTTGAAATCGAGGTCATCTGTGAAAGGGTACGCCTGAAACTCCTCGAAGACGGATGGTGGTGGTGGTGAATTGGATGAATATCGTTGTCGCGAAGGTCCGGCGATCGGTTGGCCAAGGGGGTTCATGATTTGTCGGGGTCGAGAGGTAGGTGGCAAAGTGTGAGCTGCCGGAGGTGGATGGGAGTCTGATATCGTCGCATATATATGGGAAGAAGCGGGTTTCGGGATCGGAGAGGCGGTGAAACTTGACCGCTGTGAAAATGAAACAGGTTGTTGGCGTTGACCGGTGGAGGTAGGTCTCGGATGCCCGCCTCGAAGAAATCCGATGATGCTTAAACCGGATCACGTTCAGAACACCTTGTCCTCGTCGACGCTGTGTAAGGTGATCCCACCGCCCCTGACCGACGTCGAGCACCGCTATATGTACAGCCCGGTAAGTGTTGTCGTCTCCGGCGATAATGCGGTGGACAGCGGTGTTCTCGGCCTAGGCCCTCTGTGGAATCACTGGACTCGAAACCTTCCACTAGCGCCGATCACAATCCATTTACCGGCACGCCGCGGGACGGGCAGTTTCCGTTCCTTTGGGATCCCGCGAGTTTCGGTGATACCATGTCCCGTCGTCATGGGATATATGACCGATGAGGTACTCCCGTCCAAGAAGAAATTTGGTATACAGCGGAGAAATGGCCGTGCCGTTCCTCGGCCGCTCGGCCGGTCACCGAAACTCTTGCCTCTACAGTGACGTTTGGCGTATGATCCCCTAACACATGGTCGCGATGCACCCTCAGCGATCGGAAGTAGTGGGAAGGAGAAGTACACGAAGTACACGTGTGCACTAGATCGTTGCTGTGCGCTGCACTACTTGGCTTGTGTTCCTGGCATGTTCCGGACAGCTTGTCGCTGTGGACGTCATCCAAGCCATCCGAGGAGATTTGTCCAAGCTAGAGACGCCATCCGTCGACAAGTTGGGCCGGCCTTTGAGTGGTCAACGTCGGCAGAGAATGCCGGTATCACCTATGAAGAAGCGTGGCTGCCTTCTCGGATATTCAGGAGATTAGGAGAATTTCCCGATGCGGGAACGCCACGCAGCTGTTTCAGCTCTGCAGCTTGAGGAAACCGACCTCTTCCGTACACCTCTCTCGCCATGCATACGATGTACATCTCCAACGGATCCGCTCGGCTGGCTCGAGAGACTCTGCAGGTCAAGCCCACTTTCCGGAAAGACGGGATTGATCGCAGTGATCTTCCGTGGCGTAGGAGAGCTGACGTCGATCCGTGGTCGGTTGAATCGAGACATTGGATGACGATGAACTTCGATTGTTCAACATATATCGCACACAGTCTGTCTTTGGACAGAATCGACTCAAGCCATACTTTGTGTTTGAAGGGTGAGTCCTCGTTCAATCCATCCTATGCCCCTAGTGCGAATCGTTAGCGCAGGGCAGTCCCTAAACAGGGGATTGATCCGTGCTCCTGAATGGATGCGGCATATAAGCTGACTTGGTTTCTCTGCGCTATAGCGGTGTCCTTGATTTTACGGGAGCTCGTCCTCGACGGAAGGTCTCCACTCGGCTTCGAAGTTCAGGAATTCGCTCTTCCTTGGACCTGACCGTGAATCAATTGATCGATCAATCAGAAGGGCACGCTTTGCGCCCGCCAAATCTGGAACGGGGCAGGATTTGATCTATTCAGTGCCTTCAAGTGAGCGCGAGTCTCCTTGCTGTGCGCTGACTGGCTCCAGACTATAGACATCGCGTCTGCATCATGTCCACCATGGTCGCCCAGCCTAGCGCGTCCGGCTCCGGTATCAGCCCGAGGGAGAAGATGCGGGTTGCCAAGCTCGCTCTTATGGCGGATGAGGACAGCGAGGTGAATGCCCGGAGGGAGAGACGGAAGAGTCGAAGGCAGAGCGAGCTTGGGATCATGCCAGGAGCATCGCCAAGCACCTCGGATGCGTCCTCAAATTCCATGGTGAGTCAAGCGATAGCGTTATGAGTGGCCAGCTGGCTGATTTTGCGTAGTCGACACCTTCCTCACCTTCTTCGATTCGCTCCATCAAACCCACCCCTCCCTCCTGCTTACATCGCGGGTCTTCGGCACTGGACTCCTCAGTCATGGAGTACCTCGCCCCGCCTTCTCCCGCGCCCAACAGTCCCCTTGCGCCTGATCCCGCCAATGCTCCCGACTTCACCCCTCTGCCAGCGTACCACGACTTGGCTGCCCGTTCGATGCGACGGCGCAGCTCTCGTGTCCGGTTCGCCGAGACACCACTCCCTCCCGCCAACTCCACTCCACCTCCGACTAGCGAATCCATGCGTCCCGCCTCCTCGATCGAAGGCTTGCGCGCGGACCTGGCCATTGAAGCTCGCGCCCTCAGCATCCCTCGCCGATCCTCCGCCGCCTCATTCTCGTCCTCAAACGGGTCCGATCCCTTTGCCCTGCAGGCCTTCGCCTCGCCCTTATCACGCCTCAGCCAGGTCACCAGTAACGAGGATCTAGCCGCATTCGATCCTCGACCACTGCCTTATCCCAAAGTTCCAAACCAGCTCGCACGGGTCAGCATGGACGTTTCCTCTTCGACAGCTTCATCACCTACAACCTCGTCTCCACCGTTACGAGAGCTCCTGGACCGACCTTCGGTCGCTTTTGGTCCGTCCCCAAGGCACTCGTACGGGTTTTCCGCCCGGGATCCCCGCGAGTCGTTTGCATCCATCGCATCCACCCTCCTCGACCAAGGCGGCTCAAGCGGGTCGTCCATCTCTTGTGGCGTTCCCCGCGGTGCAGCACACAACTCGATATTACCATCACAGCAGACAGTTGAGGCTACAGAACGGAACTCGCCCAAGATCAATCGCGGAACATGGACGGACGACCAGGGCTTGAGTCCTCGGAGCGGTCCCTCCCCGCTGGTCGAGCAGGAGCCGGTCATGCAAGAGAGTGCGGTCATCGAGCCACAGCGATCGGAGAGATTGGACGGTATAGACCTCCTTCCTGAATCTGATCGACCGGTGGAGGAGACTTCATTCGAGAGCAAGCACCTGCGGTCTGAATCGACACCGCTGCTCAGCATCCCACTTCCACCACTTAGGACGCCGACACTCGAGCTCAGCATCAACCGAATCTCTGTTGAGCTTGAAGCGAGCGTTTGCGATGCCGCTTCCTCCTTGGATACGCCTCGCCCAGATTCAAATCGGGAGGAGTTAAATTTGGGTCCGTCCAGCCCGCAACTCAAGGAGATGATGCGACAGACATCACGGTCAGGGAAAGGGAGAGGCTCTACGGATCGCGATGGTGGCGAAGACAGTGATCTCGGTGAGTATCTCCAAAGACGTCTGGCATTCGCTAAGTATCGCAGACATCAGCGTACCCCTCCTGCAAGTCGCACTGAAGTCACGCATCCTTTCGCCCAGCTCTCGTCTCCTGAGACACCGTCCCTCACCGCTCCGGGCGTCTAGTACGAGTAGCACCATACGTTCTCAAGATGAGGGATGGAGCGGTAGCGAGTCCGAGGAGGAAGACTACGCCAGAGCGATCCGGATTATCGCCTTGCGCAAGCTCTCTCACCCAAGTACACCTACGCCGTCAAAACCAAAGCGACCTTCACTTGAGCAGTCGACGTCCAGCAGGTTTTCCCAGCTCTCGCAAACGTCTGAAGCCTCGGCGTCGACTGTCGATTCTGGTACCACGCTTCTCACGCCTAGCTCCAGCGTGGTCAGTACCCGCCCACTGCCGCGACTTAGCTCGAGCCGCGGACCAGGCGACTTCCCATGGGGCGGATCAGTACCCTCTTCGCCGACCAGACAGGTATCGGGTTTGCCGACAAAGGGATTCTACGAGTCCATGAAGTCATCGCCTCGAAACCTGCCTCTTCGCGAGGTGGAAGGATGGGGACCACCCGAGATCCTCCCCGGCGATGACTGGCCGAGTTCAGGCGGAGAGACGACTCCAGGCAGCGATATGGCGGAAGCTTCTCCGACGGTGGCGAGCAACTTCCGCGTTCCCGAGTCCGGAGTGCGTAGTACATGGGGCGGATGAGGATTGGCTATTGGGTGAGGAGCTGCCGGCGCTCACGTCGGGATCCTTTCAAGAGGTTTGGTGATATGGATCTGGCGGGAGGGGAGATCCGCGCTATGTGAGGTGATAGCATCATCTTTTATCGCATTTCTGCAGGATGGCAAGTGCATCTGGTTTCAAGCTTGCATCTTCAGACTCAGGGTGGCAGAGCCAAGAACAGCGCAGCTTCGGGTACCTGTCTGTGGAGCGAGTCGCGCGGATGGGTGCCCTCGACAGCCCTCGGTGCAGTCTTCATCGTCACACCCGGAGTCCGGACATTTCATCTCAATCATAATTGTGCACCATACACCAGATCTCAGCAGCACGAAATCGCTCGAAAATCGCTCGTATCACCAGCAGGCCTGGTCGGATCCGAATGGCTTCTGATTCCGAGCCGTTCCGACAACGCAGCTTTTCACCTTCACTCCTTCACACCAATCTTCTTACCCAGCATGGTCTTCTCCACCATGCCCCTCCCCGCACTCCCTCTCGACCACACCTTACGCCCCGAACCACTCACTCCATCCGACTCCACCCCTTCGCTCAGCTCAATCCCGCCTTCCGAACCCATGACGGTCAGCGCCGATGAGAAAGCGTTCAATGACCCGTACCCCGACTTCCTATGGATGACGACTGAAGAACCACATCGCTCGCGTCGGATGGCCATACTCAAGACTCATCCCGAGGTACGCTGGACCACCTCCTTCTGCGGAGGCAATCCAACTTGATATCGTTCAGGTACGCCGACTGATGGGCCCAACACCCGTGACCTTCCCCCTCGTCCTCGTCGTCCTCCTCACCCAACTCACCCTCGCCATCTCATTCCGCAATACCCACCCCTTCTCCCCGCTCTTCCTCCTCACCGCTTACGTCCTCGGTGGCACCCTAAACCAAAATACCTTCCTCGCGATCCACGAGATCACACATAATCTCGCCTTCCGGTCCATCCGCGCGAACAAGGTCCTGGCGATTGTAGCGAACCTCGCTATCGGTGTGCCGTACGCGATGGCTTTCAAGGGATATCATATTGAGCATCATAAGTTCTTGGGAGAAGATGGGATCGATACGGATTTGCCCAGTCGGGTGGAGGCGATCGTGCTCAACAACGTCGCGGGAAAGACGTTCTTCGCGTGAGTCCACCTTCGCTTATCAATCTGTCCGAATCTGATGAGGGGTTTAGAACCTTCCAATTGCTATTCTACGCTTTGAGACCAGGTTTTATCCGCGCCCAACAACCGACCATATGGCACGGGATTAATCTCCTCACCGTCCTCTCCTTCGACTACATCCTCGTCCGCTCATTCGGATGGAGACCACTCATCTACCTCATCATGAGCAGTTTCTTCGCTGGAAGTCTACATCCCTGTGCAGCTCACTTTATCGCGGAACATTATCTCATGACGGGCCCGGTGGAGAGTACGGATGGGAGTGTGCAGAGTTTGGCGCAGGAGACGACGAGTTATTATGGTTGGTTGAACTGGTTGTGCTATAATGTGAGTCGATCACACTAGCCGAGTGCATCAAGTTGACGGTATGGTGGCATAGGTCGGGTACCACAACGAGCACCACGACTTCCCCTCCGTCCCGTGGACCCGACTCCCCGAGCTCCGGTCATTAGCCCACGAGTTCTACGACGACCTCCCCTCGCACAAGTCATGGCCCTACGTCACGTGGAAATTCATCACCGACCCGAGCGTGGGGATGTGGTGTCGTGCGAAAAGGGTGGGTAAGGCAGTGAGGTTGGATGAAGGGGTTTGGGCGAGGAAGGTCGGGTTGGAAGCGGAGAGTGAGAGCGAGGGGAGTGAGGAGAGTGAGAGTGGGGATGAGATGCGGAGGGGGATGGAGGAGGCGGTGGAGAGGGGTTATGGGAGTGATCGGGAGGGGGGTCGGAAGGGGAAGGTCGAATAGATCGCGCTGTACAGTCATGGAAAGGATCGCAATCCAATCGTGGCGCAGCGTTTAACGATGCCCTGACTGCGCTCTTGCATGAGCGCAAGGGACGTCACTCTAGGAATACTACATCTCATGGAATGAAAGTCCCCCCCATCGCTCTGAAGACGAGATGCTTTGCCAGTAGAGCATTTAAGACTTTTGGCGTGATTGCGTGCGAAAGTTTAGCTCGTCGCCCTCAGACCCTCCATATCCTCTCCTCCCATCCCTCCATCAAGCTCATCCGTATCATCCCATCCTTCCTCTTCCACCTCCTTCTCTGCCCCAATCCGCCCCGCTTCATCCCCTCTCCCCAACCTCTCCACCTTCTGCCTCCCCCCCATCCGCCCAAGTCTCTTCTCCCTCAATCTCTCCCGTCCAACTCCGGCACCTTTCAACCTATACCTCCTCCTCTTGATCAAAGCCCCCTCATACGCCTTAGTCACCCACTTGACCTTCCCCACCCCCTTCCAACCCTCATCCCGCACCAGTCTCTGATGGAGTACGTCCAGGTCTTTCCATATCAGGTGAGGGGGGACGTCTGGTTCCGGTACGGACCCGATCGACGTCATGCGGATAGCGAGGTCGGTTTCGGGGAGTGGGGAGTAGGCTCGGACTATAGCGGAGGGCGGATGCAGCGTGTGGAATTCGTCGAGAAGTCTCAGAGATGTATCGAGGTCGTCAAAGATCGCGTGGAGGCGGATGATCGCTCGCCAACATCGTTCGACCTGGCGTTCCCCAAGTCCTGCGAGCCACCTCCTGCGACGACCGGTGGCAGCATGATCATTTACTCGTCGGTGCGGTGAGGTGGCTTCAATAATGCCTTCCTGTTGGGCGTCCGCTGAGGAATCCTCGGCAAATCGGCTATACTCCTCCCAGACCTGCTTACCCCACTTGAATGCTTCCGCCCGATCTTCGGTGGTAAGCCCTCCTCGGGAACCAGACGAGCATCGCTCCAGTACCATGAGGTAGCTCCATCCATTCGGTCCCACGCTGCTGCGCACACTTTTGACCCGCGTCCAGGTGGAGAGCCACGCATCCCGAGCAGCACCGACAGAGGGTGCATGTGCGAGGTGGACGGAGAGGTACGAATTGACCAGCCGAGGATTGAGGTGAACAGATCTCATCGAAGAACTCGAGTGAATTCGTTGAGATCCATGGATAGCGGTCGCTTCGAGAGTCTGATCAAACAGAGCGTCGGCTTCGCGGATGGCGTCAGCGCTGCTTCGAGGGCTACTTGGCAGTGAAGAGCCTTGTGAGTCGTACTGAGCGGGACTACCGGTGTTGGCCGTATCGGCGATGATGTCTACCTCGAGCCCGTCCGCCTCTTGGGTCTCCTCAGCTTCCTTCGCGTCACTGCCTGATATCTTGAGACCCTCCCGCTTGATCATGGGTTTCCACGCAGCGTAGGTCATGAACAATCCCGCCATCATCTCTTCGTCCGGTCCAGCCAGCCGTTTCTCCCCCATTGCCTCGGACGCCCTCATGAGCCGTACGACCTCCGAAACGATCCACCTCGCTCTTCCCAGGTCCCCAGCTCGTTTCGTGCCCTCCAGCAGCGCGGTGAAAGTCGCAACGGTCGGGACATATCTCGACCACGCACTGCTAGGCGCGTCCTCGAACGGTACGAGAACCGCATCCTGGTGCCGTGCGATCATTTGTCGAAGTAGCTCGAAGGCTTCGAGATATTCGGTCTTTGTACTGGACAACGCTCGAACGATCGCGTCATACTCCTCGGACTGTGGGACGATCTTCTCGCCCTCAGTGGTCATCTCGATCCAGAGATCTCTGGCTCGCTCAGGCTGCGGATCTCCTGCATTCCCGCATGCTCTGATCATGGTGGAGTAGATGTCGCGGAAAGGGACCGGATGTGCTACCAGCCGCATGTGAGAAAATAGATCCCATGCGAGTGCGCGTGTGTGGGAAGTGGGTTGATAAGTGGCGGTCGGGATGAGGAGGTGGGAGAGGACGAGGTGGTATACCGGTTGAGGGAGGGGTTGCCCCTGCTTCTCGTGCTCGCGGAGATACGACATGGCTGATTTGACTTGAGGCGGCGAGGTTTGCAGCAGGGAGGCGACGAAGGATGTGTGATGCGTGGCGTCGAGAGTCAGGCCAGCTGACTCTCGTCAGCCAAGCTATATTGTAGGTGCGCTTGCTCACCTGAAACGAGCCTAGCACCCAGCCGCGCTACCTCTTCACTCCGTCCAGCCTTGGCGTCGAGGTTCATGATGCCCTCGAGGTAGCTCGTGTCCGTTTGCATACCATGTCGCTGACGGAACTCGCGTCAGCTAAGTAAGGAGATGGCTCGAACGCCAACTTACAGCCATGACGTCTAAGAATGCTTCTGCACCTCTAGCGTCTCTCCGCTCAACCTGCAGCGATCAGCGGAGACATTTTGTCAAAACTCACAAATTCCTCAAACAGCGCATCCCACTCCCTTTGGCTCACCAGGCCAAGCGGTACATCGCTAGCCCTCATCAATTCTTTCTCCTTCCCTTTGATAGAGAAGATGGGAACGGCCGCAGAGCTTGAAGGACCGGCGATGGATGATAGGATTGTAGCTAAGCGGTGATGGGTCGGAACCGATACAAGTGTCGACGGGACTTTTGCTGCCACGGAGGCGAAGCTCGCAGCTTGTGAAGTCGAGCCTAGTAGTCTCCTCTCCAACCTCCCCAGAACCTCCTCTCTCTTAGCTCTTCCTAGTCGTAATCGCCCCTCAGGAGCCTCGATACCCTTGAAATCGTCAACTCCTTCCTCCCTCCCACTTTCGATCAAGCCTCGATAGAAGTTTCTCAGAGCTTCTTCCGTGAGCTCTGGGCTGTCCTCGGTAGCCTTCCTCGTCAGACGAATCTTGATTCCTTTCTGGAGGTACTTGTCGGAAGGAAGCGAGTTGACGTCGACATCCTCTTCGACGGCCGGAGGAAGAGGTGGCTGGTAGATTGGGAAAGCTCGGACTGGGACTCCGTCAAAGGAAGGGTCCGACAGAGGTGGGAGGTCGGGCGGGCCAGCAGATTGCACACTGGTAGAAGATGGTAAGTGATTGTATCATGGGGTAGAAACCGAATCTCACGCATGGTAAGATCGCACAAAGAGCCGAAAGGAACGCAGGCGGAGGATCTTCCGCGAGACTGATGGTCGAAGCATCGCTTCGGAATCGCTGAGAAAGGAATATCATGAGCATGAAGAAGCAGCAGGGAAGCTGCATCCCTCCCCAGTAAATTCATGGTCACGTGTTTTCAGATGAAATCGCTTCACCGATAGGAAGCGATATACGTGTCGGATGGTTCGAGCATGCATTACTGGCAAAAATGCTCAGGAGAGGGGTCCGTTGAGCGCAAGGAAGAACAGGTCTTTGACAAGAAGATGAACGCCCGGCCTCAACGAGGTCTGAAGCCTGCCAAGCCTACCACATCATAGTCTTGCGGCATACCAAATCCACTTCATGCGACTTCGGTGAATCTCAACGCCGTCTTACTCAACTAAGCTTCGTCTGGATGGTGGGGGTACGGTTTGAAAGATGATGTCATAACCTCTCATGAATGCAAGCCAGCACCGCTTGGAACGGGCACCGCCACTAGCCAGATGTTGTCTCCAGGCTCCCCGCGATTCAGCTGATATGACAACTGCTCGTCTACCATCTCCCTTGCTATCCATTCTCGGATCGGATTTGGGAAGCAGTGCAAAGCTGACTTCTTCACGCGGATGACGAGCTTTCGTCGGAAAGGAGGTTTTAAGTCGCGGTCGGAGACTTGCTTCGCGAATTGTTCTCGTCGCCACCTTCTCCACAATTCGATATCAACATTACTCTACTCAGTCCGGGCGGTCTTTCGGTGACTCGGCGTTTGATTGATCGAAATATCACCTGTTGAATCACAATCTGCCATCAATCGCAAACGCTTGATCAACGCAACAAGCGGGTCTTCAATCGCTCCTGGTCAACAGCCGGTCGTCACTTTCCAGCCCATCATGTCACAACATTCAACCTCCCCACGACCCGAATCACGCCGGTCACCATCCAATACCAGCATCACCCCTAACCGTATTCCCGACCTATCATTGGGGAACATCTCAACCCCCACCTTCCCCAGCTCGGAACCCTCCAATCTCTCACCACCCGACTACAATTCCATCGCCACGCCATCCGCATCCGCTGTCCGAGCATCTCAACAGAGCCGGAACAACGAGAAACAAGCTCTCAGAGACGCCTGGCGAGAACAGGCCCACCAACTCGCTCAAGCTCGTCACGTTCAGGTACCTCGGATCACCGGGTCGCGTTCAATTGAGCCCAGCTCGAATTCAAACTCCAATTCAGGTTCGTCGGGCGAGAACCGAGTGAGATTGGGGATCAGTGGGGCGGACTTGAGTCCGACCACTTCGATTTTGTCGGATCAGCAGAGACAGGTTGGGCGAAGAGGGTATCTGCCGGAAGGGATGGATGTGAGGGAGGCGTTGGCGAAATGCGAGGATCCGACGTTGGGATGGAGTTTGCAGTTCTGGGTGACGATTGCGGATCCTGTGGTAGGTCTACTCGTAACATCGGCTAGCTTTTGCTTGGTGATGCTGATACCTCTCTAGACGCAGCACGTATTCTTCGCTTGTCCGGCTTCGGGACAATGCAGCTGGGATCCGCCGGTCGGAGCCTTCGTGGTCCCGCGATCCCGGGATGGAGAATGGTGGGAGCTGGCAGACTCGACACGCAGCAATAGAAGCTACTACTACAGTATGTCTCCTAACCCCAAAGCTGATAATGACTGATGGACGGATTCCGTCAGACCCGCTCACAGGGAGAACGCAATGGACACGTCCCGGGGGCGACGCCTTTGTTATCCCGTTAGGACTCGTCCAGGTATGTAGACGATGAATTGGGGCTCTGAAATCTGCTGACCATCCTTTTTCAGAACAACGCCTTGCCCTCACGCAGTAGAGCCTCACCCCGTAATTCTGCTCGACAATCCTCCGATCCCACTCCTCCCAGCCCCACTCACCTCAGCCCATACACCGCAGTCACTACTCCACCCCGGGATCGCCACAGAACGACAAGTCTGCCGAGCCCCGTCCAGACCCCTCGGCGGGATGGCGCCAGTCTACCTCTCTCGCCGAGACAAATCAGCAGCCCTCGTATCTCCCAGCCCATGGCGTCTCCCCCAGCTGTGGCTTTCCCTGAACCCTACCCGACAGGCTCACCTCAGGCCGACAACACGAACTCGCGCTACCCTACTTTCAATGAACCGGATTCGCGCTCCCAACCCCTCGAAAGACGCAGTCCCTCTGATCCTGTCAGCGTCGCCAGCCAGAGGACTAGCACATCGAATGTCCCATGGTCACCACTCAGCATTGTTGACGAAGGCTCGGGGAGCGAGACGAATCGAAGCGATGAGACCGGTAGCAACTGGTGGGAGAGGCGGCGATCGAAGTCAACAATTCCGAAGCGATTCGTTTCGAGTCCGCGTAGCGGACAGGACAGACTGCTGCCAGAGGAGGATGAGGAGGCCGAAACTGGTTGGCCGTTTCACACCGTAGCCCGGTTTCCGCACTGATTATAGCAGCGTCGAAGGACTTATCTCTGGCTCAGATCGATTCTGGATCGTCGCGAAGACGGGATAGCGATGTGCCTCGCCCGGTCCTCACCGACGCATCTGTGCTTCCAAAGAGTGAGCCAGCTGAGCCTATCTTCGTGGAATCCTCCGTCCGGTCGAAACGTCTCAGCTCTGGGTACGCTTCTCACCCATCTCGCGCCTGGTGTACTGATAGCTCTCAGCTGGCATCCTGTTCTAGCAGCCGATATCAGCGACGAGATCCAGAACTTCCAGTCCGACAAATTCGCCGAGAAGTACTTCGCGACCAGGCGGATGGGTGTCCTGCGCACACGTGTCCCTCTCGAGCGGATCATGGAGTGGCAAAAGTCACCTATCACTGCCCCTCTCCTTGTCTTACCCAAGAATCTGTCCAAGGACGCTATCACTACGTTCAAGGTGATCCAACACGTCATGGGCGAGCGAGATCGACCTGTTGAGAGCGCCCGACCGGTGCAAGGAAGTTCAAGCGCTCTCAACCTCGCTTCCTTGAATCTTGGTGGGCGGCAGAATAACGAAGGGCACCCACACAGGAACGGACGCATGGCGAACGGGTTCTCGAATGGCGGTAGCAATAATCTGGTGACCGGCGAGGGGAAGACGGAGAAGATGGTCATCCTGGAGGAGATCCGATGGATGATCCAGACTGGCGTCTCAGGGGTTGAGACGAGGGACGAGATCTATTCTCAGCTCGTCAAACAGCTCACCAAGAATCCTGATCAGTGAGTTTACCTTTTGAAGTACCGAGGTCATGGCTGAAGAAGTGAGGTAGCGATGCGACTGTACTCGGTTTCCAATTGTTTTGCGTCTTGGTCAATGCGTTCGGACCAAGCAAGGAGTTCGCCACCTTTGTCGGATCCTTGCTGCAACGGAATATCGATCAGAATGCCGACGGAATCGGGGTGATGGCGAGGTGTGAGTTCTCTCTGCGACGGGTGCAACAAATCAGGACTGACGTGATGAAGACTGCATCGCAAAGCTGGACATCATCGCTTCCAGAGGTGGAAGGGGCAAGGTGCTCACCATCGGCGAGATCGAACATGCCTCGGTACGCCTCCCACTTTTCAGCTGATTCGTCGCTGATGAATATGAGCAGGACGCCGCGTTCTATCCATCCGTGTATGGCGAATCTCTCGAGCGGATCATGCAGCTCCAAGCAAGCTCCTATCCCAATCTCAAGATCCCCGTCATCCTACCCTTCCTGACCGACGGCATTCTCGCTCTCGGCGGAACGCAGAACGAAGGCATCTTCCGAGTCCCAGCGGATGCGGATAGCGTCAGCGAGCTCAAATCCCGCATCGACCGAGGGTATTATCAGCTAGTGGGTACTCTCAGTCTTCTGGCTTCGATGACTGATACGGTATTGCAGAATGGCATTGATGACCCACATGTCGCTGCTTCGCTTTTAAAGCTTTGGCTCCGCGAACTTGAAGAACCCGTCGTTCCTACCGAGCTGTACAATGAAGCTCTCGCGGCCTCGAAGGTAACGAGCGAATGCCTCCATTTCGTCAGCCTTCTACCGACATACAATCGGCGCGTCCTGCTATTCGTCATCAGCTTCTTCCAGCAATTCATGAGGGACGAGGTGGTGGAGATCACCAAGATGACGCCGCAGAACCTCGGTCAATCTCCCCGATATCAGCTTGGTCTGCATGCTAATATAAACAACAGCCCTAGTGCTTGGCCCGAACATCTTGAGGACAACGTCCAACCATCTCGAAACAGTCTTCACCAACTCATCGTTCGAGTCGAAGTTCGTCCTGCAATTATTGGAGTATCTGCGGCCAAGAGAGGTGGATCCGAAATACGTCCCGTCGCATGGACCGGCGATGGAATCGGGTCGGACAGATAGGGGTTATCATCGTGAGATCTAGCGGAGATGCCATCTTGCCATGATCGGTCCATGCTGGAGCTCCTTCGGGCACCTCGTTAAGATCGTCGGAGTGAGCTGGAACTGCCTGAAGCGCAGTATTATGAAGGCAGAAAGGGATCTGTACTTCTCGGCATCGGATCAGCGGGTCATACGGGGAGATATGTCGCTGGAGAAAAATTTATGGCGCTGTCTGTCTCATGATGCGTGTCCTTTACTATGGGGCACGCGAGTGATTTGGATGCGCTCCGCATTCGGAGTGCGATGGTCCGAGTATTTCTTGCAGGGTGACATCACGCCTCCTCATAATGACAGTCTGCACCGAACTGAACGTAGCGTCTCGATGACCATTGAGATTGAGAAGGCTCGAGGAGAAAGGATAGGCATCTGGACATGCTATGCATTTCGGTGTATCTCGCCCGAGTTGGATGTCTGCTAGATCGTCGCCTATTCAGTCGATCATAGCCGCGTCAAGTCCCTAAGATTTTCGATTAGCTTGTATGGCCCATGGCAGGGAGCTTGATACGCACGAGACCGTTCAGGAACATATTGACATTCCGAAGCTTCATCTCTGCTCGTGCGGGTTGCGTGGAGGGGTTGCGTGCCGCTTGGACGGTATGCAGGATCTGTAGACGGCGTGAGTTTTGGCGGAGAGAAATATGATGGTCTGCGTACCTTGTCCCTGAGCGCCGCTACGAGGTTGGTCTGCTCCTCTTCAGGCGCGTTGACAGCCATGCTGTAAGGTCCCGTCAGCTTTTGACGGTAATCAGGCCCTGGGGAGGCTTACGCCGCAGCGAAGCCCCATACTTCCGCCTCCCTCCGCTCCATCTCCGATCCTTCCTTCTCCGCTGCATCACCTCGAAGGAGATATGCACCGGGACCGAACGCCCCTTTTTGCGCCACAGTCGAGGGGAACAGTTCCGGAAGGTGGGGCAGCAGGATCTGAAGGAAGTACGCGTAGGTCTTCGTCCTTGATGAACTGCCATCAGGCTTGACGTAATCGTGAGGATTCATGGGACGTACCACTGCTCGACCTCAGCGGGGTCTGTAGATTGGGTCTGCTGCGGATTCATCGGGTCAGGTGCTGGAGCGCGAATCATGCTTTGCGCTCTCGACAACAAGGCAGTGAAGAGCGCCACTCCAGGCTAGATTATAAGCTTCACCCTCGAGCTGCTGGGGCTACTGACCCTTGTCGCCGCCACCTTCCACACCTCCATCCGTTGCGCACAGATCCCCAATAACCCGGCAACGAGACCGAGGTTACATCGATTGATGAGCATATCCACGCCCGGGATAACGCAATGCAGGAGGTTGTCGGTTTCCACTTCCCGTCGTGCTCGGTCGAGCCGATCAGCCTTTGCGAGCAGGGAGGCATCAGCGACTGGCGGCGGCGGTGCTCGTGCGACGACGTCGAGCTGCGGGTAGGTTGCGATAAGGAGTGTGAGGAGGGTCAGGGCTTGCTGATGCGGGAGATGGCGGAGGAGACGAGGGAAGAGCCGTTGTCCTTTCACCGCATTCATGAGGGAGATGAATGGATGAGGATTGCTACACGGATCGGTGTCGCTCAAACTGGATAACATTCAACTCACCTAACGTCCAACGGCTCCATGACCATTAATCGCCTCCAGATCGTATCCACCTTGACCTGACACACAGCATTCCACCTCTCGATCTCTTCCATGGCATTTGGAGGCGGTATATCACGCCTCGCCTGTTCCAGGTCGAGCACCGCGTCATACAGCTCCTCCAACGCGTACATGACCTGCTTCCGATGAAGAGCTTGGCGACGTGGACCGGTCTGCTGATTGAGGACGTTCACGGGCCGCTGTTCGGGCCTGTTGCCTGCCGGGACGGAAAGAACGGGTCGTGGAGCAGCTCCATGGCCTCGACTGACGCGACCAAGAGCCCCTTGCAGAGCGGCTACGGACATCAGCATAGGAATAGGTGTACGAACGGGTTTGCGCACCGGGTCCCATAACCTTCTGATGCGCCGTCCGGTTCTCCACCAGCTTCTTCACCTGAGTCGAGAGCTTCTGCATCGTATTTGACCCCATCTTCCCAAACCGATTTCCTGCGGGGCCAGCAGCACCTAAGCCGAATCCAGGCGCAACCTGCACGACGGTCGATCCTTCTCCGTTCGCAGCTGCCATTCGGCTCCGCTTCAATGCCGAGAATACCTGAGCGTAAAAGTCCGATGCGTATGGATCGGCGCTGGCGAGTTGAGAAAGCTGGATGCGGGTGATGAAGTCTTTGTCGGACGAACCCATGAGATTGTTGTATCTGGCCATGGCTACAATCTTCTCCGTGATGCGCTGATGGAGGACTTCGATGCGCTCGATCTCCTCGACAGAGGGTCGAGCTGTACCGGGCTGAAGGGCTGCGGTCTGTTGACCAGGAATCGAGGGCGCACCGAGCTCCGGAAACATGCTATCGAGAAGAGCTTGCTGAGCCGCATATCCTGATCCGGCGAGTGACGGCATCTGGACTGGAGTCGCTTCCCGCTGAGGTTGCGGAGCTGTGGGAGTAGGCTGCCGGGGCGGTTCCGCTGTCGCCATCATCTGCTGCTCAATCTCCTCCAGAGTCAGGACCTTCGGTCCTCTCGACGGTTCCGCGACAGCAACTCGCGACATTTCCGCTTCGATCTCCTCCAATGATTTGATTTGACCGGGAGGGGGCGGCCCAGTTGATGATGAGGAAGCAGCAAGGGTAGGTCTGGTCACTGCGCGATGTCAGCTGAGCTCTCCATGTGGTGAGTCAACTGACTTGAGCTAGCTGCATCAGCCCACACCGGACTGGGCTGTACGGGCTTCGACCACAGGTTCCCCACAGACCCGCTCGGTATTGACGTAGGTGCAGCTTTGGGTTTGGTCGGCGGCTTTGCAGGCTCTACAGGACCTCGAGGTCAGCACTCCGTCTTCTCTTCAGGTTCGTAAGGGGTTTTGAAAGGCATACTTTTAGAAGAGGGTCGAGACGAGTAGAAGTCATCTTCGGAAGCTGCGAACGGATCGGCAATCGGCTTGGCCTTATAACGTGACGCCGTGGAAGCGATAGGACCTCGAGGCTGCTGTGGAGCGAAGGAGCTGGCAGCATTCTTCGGCGGAGGTGCGGGCTGTGAGGAAAATTGGAAATCCTGTCCTGAAGGTGTCCACCATCAAATCCAGCTGAAGTAAGCGCCCCGCGAACCCACCGATATTCCCTCCACCGCCAAAGGTCTCATCATTCATATCATCTCCTCCCTCCAGAAGATTGCTATCCAACCCTTCTCCCCAAGTGTATACCGCCAGATCCTCCTCCTCTCCAGCACCGGACAAAGCGAAGGTCTGATCGGTATTGCTGGCTTGGAAACCGCTGAATTGTTGAGGGCCGCGGCGTTCAGGTAGCTCGGTGCGGAAGCCAAAGAAGCCTGACATGGTGGAAGAGCACAGGTACAGCGGGTATTGCCTGCACAAATGCAGGATTCTGGTCCCTAGCTCGTTGAAAGGCTAAGAACGGCGGTGCCTCCCGCCCGGGCCGACAGGTATCACCGGATGCTCCCGTTTCCGATATCTTGATGTGGCACCTGTCCTCGGTGGAGGTTGGTCCAACCCCCCTAGTCGAAGCTGCCGCTCTGCTGATTTTCCCATTCTTCCCGCAAAAGGTTGACACCATGCTTATCAAGTCTTCCTACCGTGATGTTCCGACTCAAGCCAATGGTCGCCCTGGGACCATCCGGATATTCCTGATCGAACCGAATTTATCGGACTACCCTCAAGCCAAGTTCCCAGGCTGTACGTTGATCCAAACTTCTCAGTCGATAAGCTGATACAGAAACAGGCGTGGTCTTCTCGGAGATCTATCAGGTCACAGGACCCGTAGAAAGGCAAAGTCATGAATGCCATTCCCATCAGAAGAAGCTGACTTCGGAACAGATTTGCCGGCAATATCGCTTCAGAAGGCTATATTGTAGCTCTGCCAGCCTCATTCCACGAGTTCGAGGCGCCGGAAGCAATACCATACGACAATGAGGGGACGGACAGAGGCAACGAGTACAAGGTCAGCTGCCGACCTTTTGGTCTTGTCAGTCCGCTGATGAAGATGAGCAGGTCGAGAAGACGGTCGAGGCATATGATGAGGTGCGTCACGGTCACTTCCTCCTCGCCAGATTGGTATCTGTACGGTGGCGAGAGTCAAATGACCTGATAGGATGCTACCCTCTCCATCGACCTCCTGTGTTCTCTGCCAAATTGTACAGGTCGGATAGCTACTACAGGCATGTGTCTCGGCGGCCACCTCGTTCGTTCGTCCGCAATCCCCTGTCGCTCCGCTCACCATTTCTAGGCATTACGCGTATATCGATTTCTTCAGCTCTTCACGGCTCACACTAGAGGGTAGAGCGCCTTCGATCCCCGAGTCTTGGCCACGTTTTGCTATTTCGCAACCGAGTGCGCCCTTCCCTTCCCTTTATCAATGCGAGCTAACTTAATCGCATCTCAGCGTCCACTCCGCGACATTAGGCAAAAGGAAATCAGATGATACTCTCGTCAAGATCAAGCGCGGAGATCTGAAGGGGAAAGGTGAAGTAGCTATGGTATTCGGGAGACAGGTGAGATTGGTTCTTGTTTCACTTTCATTACTGACGATTCGCAGGACACGCACGTCGACCGAGCTGGACGAACGCTCATCCGGGAAGCTCTAGACGATGCGGGCATTACATTCAGTGTAAGAGCTATCTCATCGCAGATCAAGTGTAGCGATACTGATGCCTTTGCCCAGTTCATGGAGGTCCAGGCGCAGCACGCATTCATCCGAGACGAGTCATCAAAGGGACGGTGGGACGCAGCGCTCTCCCGCAGTCTCTTCGGGATGATGGAGGAGCTCTTTACCCGGACCGTCGCTCATGATCTCGGGCCGCGGTCAGGTGGAAGTGCGAAAGTCGAGCACTTTTGTTGATGCATGCAGGCATGCATTCCCAGATTCTCAAGCTAGTATTGCCTATTGATAAAGATCGAGCTCGTCTCCGTCAGAGCCCCAGGCTTCATCGCGACCACCTCGATCTTGGTCTCCACCCGACTTGTAGGGACACTGACTGTCCACCGCATGCCAGTGGGCCGATCTTTCGACTCTCCGTGAAAAACAAACTTCGGCAAGCTTCCCTGATTCCCATTGATTCGCAACGAGACCTCCGGAACCTCGACCTCTGGACTGACAGATTCTCCCTTTCGCGCATCGGCAACGTACGCCGTCAATTCGATCTCCGAAGTCTCGGCCCCGACCACGACAGCGTGGGTGACCACACCTCGCATGTTATGTAATCGAATGGCTTGGCGGTAGTCTGGGTCTTGTGCAACAGAGGAGAATGAAAAGTCGATGCATCTGATGGTGGGAAGTGGAGGAGCTAGTCGATCGGGGAAGCTCGGTACGCCGTTCGGTCGACCGCTGGAAGGAAGATCGGCGAGAGTCGCGTGCTGTGGCGGTCCTTGAGATGCGGCACTACTCCGCTTGGCCAAAATTTGTCGGTACACCTGCATGGCGAGGGGAGGGAGGGAATTCGCCCATGCTTGTTGCTCGTATGTCGGATATCGGTCAAGCGAATTCACGACCTCTTCGTTGACGACGCCTGTGGGAAGAGCTGGCAGGTACGGTAAGGCTGAGGAGGGACCGGGCGTTGGGTTCGGATTGGATGGTTGATGATTATATGCAGATGGTGAAGGAGGAAAAGCAGTGGGCCGCTGCGATTCAGCTGAGAGAAACTCCGGGCGGAGATTGCTGCACATCCGGATAGGGGTGACGGTAGACGCTTTGACGCGGAATTTCGGTATTTGCGGTCGGGCTAGCCGTTCCTTGACCTCGCTGCGGTGCCAATCGAGAATGCCCTACGATCGTCAGCTGGGACGCACATAGGTCGGGAGCTTTACAAACCTTGATCTGCCGGGCATCACAGTAAACCTCGCTCTCATCCTCGTTGTACACCATGGCATTACTGCACATGAGCTCGACGTCGTCGAAGAATTGCTCCCAAGTCTGATACGTCCGAGCCATCATCTTGTCCTGTGTGAAGCTTCAGCACGCGTATCAAGACGGGTCAGTTGCACTCACCTCTATCTCTTGTAGAGATATGGGGTTCGTGATCGTCTGAAAGTAGTCCGCAAAGAGCTTCCTATCCGGCAACTCCATGAAGATACCCGCAATGTCTCTCCCACTCAAACTAGGTCCATCAGCACAAGTCGACTTAGTCTCATCACGCTAACTCTAGCGATTTCGCCTCCTTGATAGCCTTCAGCACCGGCTTGACGAGCTTGTACACCGTCGGCCCGTCCTTCATATAGCTTCCCCGTTTCCTTGGCGGCTTGCCAACACCACCAGCATTCGACTCGCCGTCCGCACTTCCGGTTGATGGCCCGCCCATGTCCACTTCATTGCCCAGGTCCAGGTCCATCTCCTCCCCTTCGCCTGATGTGTCGGGCCGCATTGGTACGGAGGGTTCGTCGACTTCGGGCTCGGAGTCGGATTCTGGATCTTCGGGGGAGGTCACGTTGGAGTAAAACGTTCGTGTCATTTTCTGGGACCCGCATTAGCAGAGATAGGATGAGCGAAGAGCGGACGGACGTGTAATTTCTTGGCGTAGATGAAGAGGACGGAGTCTTTGATGTTGTCTGATCTTCCATCAGATTCCCCTACTGCCATACACAGAGAACCGCTTACACCGCTTTGCGTTATTGAAGATCTGCCCCAAGTCCGCACATACGTCCTTCAGCGTCTCGTAGCCGGCAGCATCCAGCTTCCGCTGTACCATCTCCAAGCTCATGGGATGCTTGATCGCCTCGTAATAATCAGGGAGTGATCTCTGCTTCTGTCAACCAAAACACTTCCCGCTTTGACCTCTACCCACCTTATTCGGCAGCTTGACGAAAGGCTGGGACATCGATAATCCCCTACATCCAGTCAGCACCAAAGTCAGGACCAACTAGACCCACTCACTCCGAATCCTTGGTCTCCATGATCTTCCGATAGATCTGCGACCCCAGCTGTTTGGCTCTCTCCGGGTCCTTCGGGTCATGCACCACATGCTTATCATCGTTCTCGCGCTCCGGAGAGGGGCTCCGTCGGCGTTTTGACCGCTCGTCGCTGATGATGAGGGATGGGTCGACCCCGAGACGATGTTTTCGGACTTTGGGTTGAGGGTTGCCGGGCTCGGCTGATGGGGTAGCTGCGACCACCTCGGATTTGAAATCCTCTACCGGTGTCTTCGAGGACGATGAGCCGTTTGCGACAGACATGACGTGCGAGTCAAGTGAATGATATCGAGAATGATGGGTGTGATGGTTCGAACACAAGGAAAAGCACGAGACGAAGATTCATTGCTGAAGTGGATTTTGTTGACAATTCTATTCTGGTGCATATCCACCTTAAACTTGGACCCACTTGAGCTCCGAGAGCAGTGAGAGGGTTAGCAGGCCCCTGGGCTGGCTGTTGGATCTGCTCTGCCAGTCTCTGCTGGCCCAACTGGGAAACTTCACCTCAACGACATCCTCGCCGTATGCGTCCCTCTCAGCTCCTCGTCCATGTTTCTGATTTCGCTCATGTCCTCTGATCATCTAGCTCTCAAGATGTCCAAAGCCGAGTCTACTCGCCCTCTAGGACTATTCATTCAACCTGCATGCCTGCAACACCGATATATCCGACATGCAAACTCCTCGCACATCTTTGAACGACCCGAACGACTTCGAGCGGTGCTACTGGGCGTAGCAGCCGCTGTCGCCAGACTCGAGTTGGCGCAAGCAGATTTCAAGAAGGCTTGCGACCAGAATGATGCGTCTCAGGCTTCTATTGGTACACAAGGACGTGGCGCGATCACCGCCAATGACCTGTCGATCGCCCCTCCCGACGATTTATCGTCCATGCTGTCCTCACTCTCAATCACCTCTTCCGCTTTCACCCCTCCAGCTCATCTCAATATCGTTCCGCCCCTGACACCGATGTTGGCTCCCGGTCAAGTGCTCCTCCACCACCCAGCACTTCAGCTAGCCCACTCTCCACCTCCCGGCGCACCATTCCCTGACAGCTTCTCGGCCACATCGCCATACCTGAAGGACCTATTCAAGTGGGCGAGCGAAGCTGTTGAGCGCATCAAGGAGACTGGTAATGAGATCCCGCAGGGGCTCAACCAGTCGGATCTGTACCTCGGACCGGGAAGCATTCTAGCTATAGAGGGAGCAGTGAGCTGCCGTCTCGTCATAAGGCATATGTTGCTAATATCCAGGCGACAGATCCAGACCCTATGTCAAGCAATAGATGGAGTATGCGAGACCGTTTATGCAGTCAAAGCGGGCACGAGCACCCCACCGCTCCCTCACCTTCCGAGCATATCGCAAACGATCCCAGCGCAGCCCTCTGCTTATCTCGATGCGACACCCGAATCGTCCTCCTCTACCTCGTTCACCAAAGCCTTCTGCGCCATCCGTCCGCCCGGCCATCACTGTGGGCAAGACATACCGTCAGGATTCTGCTATGTCAACAACGTCGTGGTTGGCGCGATGCACGGTACAGTTCATACCCCGTCCCAAAAGGTTGAGCTGATTCAGAGGCCAGCTTATCTTCAGCACGACATCAATCGGGCGGTGATCATCGACTTCGATTTACATCATGGTGCGACATCGCGCTTCACTCCAAGCATCTTTTGACGATGTATCTGCAGGGAATGGAACACAAGCGCTAGTCATGCCACTCAATGCTGCATCACATGCCGAAGATCTAGCTGTACAGAGCGGGAAGCCTGTATCGACCAACATGGGTCGCAAGGGGAAGCGACGACAGGGATGGAAAGGGTTCTACGGATCTGTGCATGATATCGTGACTCGATTTCACCCGTAGCAGACTAGTAGCTCACGCCCCGATTTAGTACAGCTATCCTTGCGAGGTGCGATTTGATCCCGGACTCCGTACCGGCCAAACTGATGACTGATCCCGTAGGATGGTGACCTGGGCCTGGTGAAGGATGCGTCCATCAGTCTTGCTGGTCATGGACAGTACATGTGAGGCCTGCATTAGCATTCGTGCTTGTGCTGACGCCGAGGCAGCGAAAACATCCATCTGCAGCCATACGCTTCGGAGGCCGACTTCTACGAGCGCATCTACCCAAAGTATCTTGCACTCCTGGACAAGGCAAAATTCTTCTTGGCCGAGACAGATGCGGACCCAGAACGTACGATTGTGCTGATCAGGTAAGTACACCGCGTACATCCTTCGTTTGGCTGATAGTCCTCAGCGCTGGATTTGATGCCTGCGAACACGAGCATCAAGGTATGCAGCGACACGATCGTCGCGTACCTGTGAGTACCGCCCTCCACAGCTGAAAGACAGCTGATGCTGGTTAAGACATCCTTCTTTGCGCGCTATACTCGCGACATTGTCGCCTTCGCCAACACGCACACAGATGGGAAGGTGATCTCTGTTCTGGAGGGAGGGTATAGCGATCGAGCGCTCACTAGTGCGTCGATGGGACATGTCCTTGGGTTGCTTGATCAGCCCGGACAACCTGACTGGTGGAGTGAAGCTGAGCTCCACAATGTAAGCGGTCTGCTCAAGGGTAGAATCCCGCTGAGACTTGTTCTACAGATCGAGAAGGCCACCAAGAAGAAGCGGACCGGACGAATCGCACCGTTCCCCTCCGAAATGTCATCTTTCCCCTACCTCGCTCGAACACATATACTCCTGACTCACTTCGAGGGTGTACCGTCTGAGGCCAGTAATCTTTCGACGTCTGCGACAACGACGCCTCAGCCAAGTTCGCGAATGACATTGCGGAATCGAGGACGCGCGGCGAACGGGGAAGAAGGGTCTCCAATGGCAGCGCGTCGGCAGACCAGAGGAACGCCAAGGATGAAGGCGAATACTCCCTCGAGCGGCGCGCCAATCGAGACGAAAGATGTCATGTCGGCTTCACCGATGAAGCCGATCATAGTCACGAGCCCGGAACTGAGCACGCCTGAAACCAAGAGCCCACTAGATGGAGCCCAGCGGACCAATGCAGCTGACAATTCGGCCCTGCACGATGTCACTATAGGGGTCGAAAGTGTGCGCCTCGACACTCCAGTCAAGGAGAGAGATGACAGTCGAGCCTTCGCGGCGGAAGCGCTCCTTTCGCTCGTAGCGCCGCTCGAGGCGGGTTCCGATCCCACGTCAAACTCCCCTCCTGAATCTTCGCTCAAGCCTCCTGTGTGTCTGCCGATGTCTGGGCAGGACCAGTCCAGTCGAGAGCATCAAGCCTCAGCGACACAACCAAAGATTATCCTCCGGATTCCTCGACCCTCGCCACCACCACCAGGAGACACCCCGGGGCACGCACCGGTGGCGCAGCAAGAGCAGAAGCCGATTTATCCCTTTCTTCTGCATGCACCCAACAAAATCCCTGAGGAACGGAGACTATCTTACCGGGAAAGCAGTGCAGTGACCACCTCGAGTGATCCCACTTCGGACACGGAAGGGGAGTACGCGAGTGCGCAGAGCGGACTGTCCGGTGGAGAGCGAGCAGCGAAGGAGACGAGTGTGGAGACGAATGTGAGCGAGGAGCAATGATGCCGGCCGGATTTGGGCGATGAGATGATAATCACGCGCAAATGGGTGACAGCAAAGGCGATTAAATGGCGAAGAGACCCGATCCTGTAAGACTTACACGACAGTCGAAACATAATGATTCTCCCTGCGGAACGCAATGAAGTCGCAGATGTTCCCGTCAAGTTTCATTCGGTGCATACTCTCAGTCGCGTCACGTTCACTACTCCTGAATGATCGTCAATGCATCTCCTGTCCATCAATTAGGACATACTCCGGGAAAACCCAGGGGGTATTCGTTTTCTGTGCTCGGCTTAGCATCTTTCGGCTTAGCATCCGCTCGATTCCCCCACCCCCCCCGTCACCCTTGGCCTGCTTGACAGTATCATCTGTCTCGAAAACGTCTGACGCTTTCGGAAAGCTGCGATTCGCAGCTTTGGGAGTGCGAATCCTGAGAGCGCTGATCTTGGTTGACGGAATCCTTTCCTTTGCCCAGAAGCTCCATCAGGCTCCCACGAAGGGATGTGATGAAATTCGTCACGCCGAGACGAGTGAGGACATGGTGATTGACGCAAGACTAACACCCCGGGGACCTGCTCGCAAGTGCGCTGAGATGCCTTTCGTGATCTTATTTCAGGGCATCCTCTTAGGGGATATAGCAGGCTGATGTGGAATTGATCTTGTCAAACCGATGACTAGAGGAAGAGGGCGAGGAGAGCCACGACCGCGCAGTCAGGTACTTTGCCAGCCAGACCCTCCTCACGTTCATGCTACTTCTTGCGAGGAAGGGCCTTCAAGGGAGATGTGCAACACGAGTGTGAGAACCATGTGACATCATCCCTAAGGCTTATCTTGAAAGGACCGTCAGAAATCGTAGCCCTCGTTGTACTCGTGCACGGACCGCCAGAAATGAATGATTGAAAAATTCCGTCATGCTGTGCATGTTCACGAGTCGTGGCCTGAGGATTGCCTTGAACACAAAGTGTGTCGTAATCACTTTGACGTGATCTGCACTTACTGACCTCTATGATCTTGTTTACACTTCGGAATCTGAATCAGGACTGACTGGGTTGACAATTGAATCTCTTCCACGGGAACAGATGATAGTCCACCTGGTAGCTCCCACGTATCCGTCCGGTTGGGTCTTGCCTACCGGATCCGGATCCCACTTGATTATCAAGTCTCGCGCACCGCCATTTACGCCTACGCCACCTTGAACATAAATGCGCAAGAGCGTAGTGATACAGTGTAGGAGGGTTGTTAGCGATACAATTATCCAAGTGCAGCTCTCAGAGTGGCAGCTCCATTTGGATTCAGTCATACTCGATGCATGTCACTCCGTCACCGTTACGTGAGATACTCAAGACACATCCCGGGCGCCATGTGGCTACCGAAATCACGTCCTTCCACCACGCCAGGTCCTTGGTCTCGGATTCTCAAGTATTCTCTTTCCTGTGTCTTCGCTGCTTCCATTTCTTGTCGGTGTTTTGAACGTCTCTCCCGTTTTGACACCGCTGGTGACCTCCGATGGGTTGCCACCCGCGGCTTTGAGACTGCTGACTTCGCTCTCGAGGCCGTAGATCCTCCTTTTGTGTCAGGAACTATCAATCTTGAGGGCATTAATTCGCGTTTGCTGCTGAATGCTGAGTACGGTCATGCACGATCAACGTCCCGGCTGATCAGTATGTATTGCGATGGACGGCACCGCTCAATCCAGTCCTTTATCACTCGATGAATGTCACTCAACATTCAGTATCTGCAGATAAGATACTTAATCATCGAAAAGTCTGTATGCACCGTCGCTTTGCGGCAGAGTGCTGTATCTTCCATCCCAGTGTCCCGTTCGCCACCGGACGTTGCCTTGATCGTCTCAACGGTCCTGGTGGTACTTGTCGCCTTCAGAGCGCTCGCATTCGCTGATTTGAGAGAGCGCACTTCATCCTCCAGGGCGTTGATCTTGGTCGCGGAACTCGCCTCTCTCGTCACGAGATAATCAATCTACTGATTATGGTTCTTAGCGATTCCTTCATCCCACTTGGGACATTGGGTATCGATGAGAATGCAGGCGTCCAAGCGTCGACCTTGCTGTACCCTAATTCGAGGGTGCGCTCTCAAGGTCGCTGACCTTGGCGGCGGAATCTTTCTCCTTGTTCTCCAGCCCGCTTGCGTACTGCAAAAGACCTTCGTTGGTATCGTGTATGTCGCTTAAAATCCGTGACACAGCCTTTCACACAATCGCCGCTCCTACCGACCCATAATCGAGCGAACGAACGCCGCTGTCCAGATCCCTGATCTTGCTTTTTGAGTGGTTCAGCTTCTTCTTGAGAGACTCGACCTCGCGAGTTGGTTGTGAGCTCAACCCAAGCGCCTTGAAAGAGTCCAGACTGATGAAAGAGCCTTTGCTGGCACCGTCGCCGGGTCTGACGCTATGTGATGATGTGTTACGCCGGGAGACTCGTAGGCTGATCTCAGGGTAGCAGTGCGGATGCTATCAGGTACCCGCACGGGATGGAGCAGAACGGATGACGCGTTGTACAGAGTTGCATAAGACTGCGGCTAGAATAGTCGAGTTCATGCATCGCTTTTCCACCCACTTGTAACATGATGGCATGTTGGTTGGTATTGCTAGATTGACGACGATCGAAAGGATGTGGAAGAATGAGGTATGGGGGCATGGGAGCGTCGTCCGCGCATTCGCGTACGTGGCCAGCCGAATCGTCCTCATGCTTGGCCTGCACCCACTCAAGGAAGGGCTGTGAAAGGGTCGAGCCGTGTCTGATGTATATGAAGCGGTGCAGCTTCCTTGCCTAAGCTTCTCCTGAAAGGATTTCATGCTTCATAACATGTCATCTCAGCCATGCAGTCTGCTCGCGCACGGACAGCTAGGGATCTTCGGAGAGAAGTCGAATGTCATGCCACGCGTCTTCAAGATCTGTGATGCACGTATCATGTCGGAGCTTATCAATGTGAATCGCAATCGCTTGATCGAGCTCCGAATCAAGCAAAGGGACCCTGACTGGATACTTCACCCAGAGGCCATAAGGCAGTCTTTGTGTACGGCAAAGCATGCCACCGCTCCCTCAGCAATCACTCAACATATAGACATCATCGCTGGAGGACGAAGTGCTGTTTACACGATATATCTGTAGAGCAGAACCTTCCGATCTTCTCCAGATTTCACTTCTTTGCCTTCTTGTCCTCGAATTCCCCAGAGACCTGACCGAGCTACCGGTACTCCTCTGCCTGCAGCTCATCATCCTCATCCTTGCCCTTACCGTCAGGTCTCGGCGACGCTGGCAGCTTCCGAAGTGGTCTCCCTCTCACTTTCGAGGGTTTCGATCCTGTCCTCCAGATTCATCGTCCTGAGCGTACTTTTCGCGTCATCGATAAGGACCCGCTTCATGAGGACTTGGCATTTGCTCCTCGACGTTTTGGATCCGTCTGCTGGTATTTGCAACCACGTCCGTGAGTTGAGTGAGCACTGTGGTCAGCGCATCGACGTCGATGTCTTTGGTGATGTCGATCTCGTCCTCAGTGGAAATCCGCTTGTATTCCATCGCTGGACGAACTGGAAGTGGGTCTGCGTGGTCGATCGATCAACAGTCAAGACGCAAAGTAGTGAGAGAGATTGTTTTCTTAGCAGGATCATCTGCGAATATTCATATCGTCATCGAATGCTCCGAACGCTTGACTAGCTCCCCCCAAAGGAAGGTACTCAACATAGAACCCGCCGCATTCCGGTGAAGCGTGTATCATTGCTTGAGGGAACTTCAGGTGAAGGGATCACACGTTTGGTTAAGACCCTTCGTGGGAGTGGACCTTCGGATAAGGATTGACAGTATGTTACAAGTTTCCGAAGCGTGTGAATCGACTTGGAAAGGATATCGCGCACGAAAGGAGAGCAAGCTGTCATCGAGCCTGATGGCGAATGCACGCGGATCGGCCTCATGGATGAATCGAAAGCTTCAAGGTCAAAACTAAGTCATCGACTGAACAATGCGACGATGTTGGACATGACGGCGTCATGCGGAAATACGAAGTCCGTGCCACGGAAGAAAGAAAGACTTTTGCACCACCCGTCAGCCAACAATCCAGGGACTACGTTTCAAAATCTCCACAGCGCATCGCGAAGTACAGAGAGCTGTCTGCTGATACGCTAAGGGCAGTCCCGAAGAGAGCTCAAGATGCACGATGATCCCTTTTTGAATCGTAACCATGCGAGAGACCCGAGGTGAATGATGTGCTGCGAGAGCCCTGATGACTCGCAAACGGCGAGGGACTCAATCTTGGTGGTCAGGATGAGAGGAATACTCCGTCATCAGCGGCTTGACCTCCTTACTGCCGCATCCAGACATCATTACAAGCCTAGAAGCCTGCGGAAGCCTGCGCAAACCATGGCGCTTAACGACAGATTCGGAGCATGACCATGATGTAGTCTCGTCGACCTTAGGGCAATGCATATACAATCGTACTCTTCACCTACCAACGACCATAAACCTTCGTGTACACAATAAAAGCGGGCACCGGGACATCATTCAATGTGGCTATTGATCAGCGTTTGCTTGGGGTCCTCGTTCTTCGACATGAGGATCTGTATCTGCGTCTTGAGGTCTTCTTTCTCATACCAACCGTCTTTGTACCTCTCCCGGTCCGAGGACGTCTGTTTGCCAAGATTATTCTGAGAGGTATGATCTCGAGTCTCATCCCAGCAATTTCTCTCTGCAGGACGGAGTCTCGCGTTCTCGAGAGCGGAAGGTCATCCTTGTCTGAGGCAGCTGGGTGATGCTTACCGTGCGCTTGATCAGTAGAGGCTGGTAACGTAGAGAGCAGCTTCCAGAACTCCGCGCGATGATACTCGAACTCTTTCGCCCGCTCCCTCTCCAGCACACGAAGCCTCCCATTGCGCTGGCGTTCCTCGAAGGCATTTTACATGCTCCTCCTCACCGAAGCGTCGAACGACCTGATACGTCCGGCGGTCTCATCGGGACAGTCGCTTCTACCAGCTCCGGATGTACCGGCGGGATTGCTGATCTTGGACCCGGAGAGTTCTGTTTCCGGTAAGGCTTCCGAATGGCAAGTCCATTATGATGATGACCTGGTTGACGGGCTGTCGCTTGACAGTCGGCCCAGGGGGTACAATTGACGTCGAGATGCCGGTTGTTTTGTCGACCGTGTGGATCGCAGGGTCCGGCCGTACCCCTCAATCACGTAAGCCTTGCGCGAACAGTCGAGCTTGATTTCGTACTGCATAGAAGGCATGGGAGATGATCAGTGCGTCCGAGCTTATCAGGAAGTTCGGGATGAGATCACTCGCATGCGTAATACTTTCGTCGATTCCGATCATATCGGCCCTCCCGCTTCTACTGCGGAGGTGGTTGGAATGGTGACTGCTCTATAGCTGCGATGACGTCAGCGGTTCAGCTTCTTTAAACGCAGTGAGGTGGAGACTTGGCGAGCCATCAGAGATTCAAGTAACCCGAAGGATGGCTGGCTCTGCGAATTGGGGAACTCTTCTCTCTCTAGGAGGGAGGATTGGATACGTGGTCGACTGGCCGGGGAGGGACGCATGCTGGCGCAGAGTATGGCTCTTTGGCGGTCGAAATCGACCGTAGAGCTAGGTATGTCGAAGCATGACGTCCATCATCCTACATATTCGGATCCGGTACATAAGTGTTCTTCTCCAACTATCTTTCCATCAACATAGGTCCCATGCAGCTGTACCCCGGAAGGAAATGAAAGTGTGATCAAGCGCACCTCCTCTTGGAGCAGGTCCTTGATTTCCTCCAGATACCCAGTCTTCACCAAAACATGTGTATCGTCAACTATCACCATCACCATCAGCACTACTCCCACCCCACACACCACGTATCGTCTGACTTGAGAGTAGGCGATGCATGAGGGTGAAGACCTATTTTGTGAAAGCCGTCGACGCGACCCACTATCTTTGAGGATGAACTTGGACGTCCCTTCTCGCGCTAGGTCGAGGTGGAGCAGGATCTGCTTGGCCGCTGAGTCACTAGTCGGAACATCAATCATTTCTCAATAACGTCGAGCCGCCAGGGGAGGGGGGGGCGGAGATTGTAGGGAATGAAGCAAGGGACTTGAGGGATTCGGGAATGGACGGAACGAGTCTAACCAAGTGACTAGGATCCCGTTGCTCACTCGGACAGCGTACGGGTCAGCGAAGCCGGCGCCGTTCATCTCGTGGATTCGTTTGATGTCGGTAGCATCTCCACAGATGAAGAGTGGAATCCGCTTATGATCAAATGGCGACACCACATCGACAAATTCTCGCTCGACCAAGAGGACTCGTCCCCTTCGAGAGGCGGCGAACTCCGCAACCCCAAAAGCTGGGATGAAAGGCAAACCTCTTGACTTACTACTTGTGCTATCAATAAAATGCAGACATGCTCACCCCTGTCTCGCGGGTCATCAAGTTTGATCGCGTCATCATTAGATACTAGTCCCTCTCCCATGCCATTCGCATAATCCTTCCGCTATCGCTTAATCGCGCCTCTTCTCAGCGGCTTGATCTTCCTCCCACTAGGGCTACCTGGCGCCTGCGCATCGGGGCCCATACCGAGACTGAAACCTCCATCCGCTGGTGCACCGCCAGGGACAGGACTGCCGAAGCGTGGGGCGGCAGCGGGGGCGCCGAAGCCGAACGAAGGGGGGGTGGCTTGTGGAGTGGTAGTGCCAAAGGAGAATGATGGCTGAGCGGTGGTGGCCGCTGGCGTACCGAATCCAAATCCGGATGAAGTTGCAGAGGGAGTCGATGGTACAGGATTTGACTGGCCGAAGCCGAAGGATGGGGCCGCTTGTGGAGTGGATGGGGATTGATTTGTGTTTGCCTTGAAGTTGAAGCCAAAGCCGCCAGACGTTACGGGTTGTTGAGACTGCGACGAAGCGAATAGATTGGAGGTTGCCGGTGCAGCTGGGGTATTATTCGCGTTGAAGCTGAATGGCGGAGCTTGAATAGCGGGAGCCCCTTGTTGAAAATTACTGGAGCTCGCGAAGGGGTTACTTGCAACAGCGGGTGATGATGACCCGAAGCCGAAACTCGTGGAGGGTGTCGAAGTAGCTGGAGCGTCAAAGCTAGATGCAGGTGCAGAGGTGCCGTTCGCTCGAGGAGTTTGGGAGGAGCCAAACCCAAAAGCGGAGTTTGCAACGTCAGGAGCAGCTGACGAGGATCCTCCACCAGCGAATGGGTTCGACTTCGCAGCCTCCCCAGTGCCATTGACTTGCTTTCCGCTGCCGAAACCTGAGGTACCATTGGCCTGACCGAAGCCGAAACTAGGTGTCGTACCATTCGCTCTAGCGGTAATGTCCTTTGCGGGCTCTGCGGGCTTGCTGAAGTTGAATCCACCAAAAGTGGCGGCGGGCTCCGCAGCTGGAGTCGGCGAAGTGCTCGCGGTCGGAGCAGCAAACGAGAAGGTTGGCTTCGGCGCATCCTCCGCGGGTTTGGACACCGGCGGTGTTGAGGCGGATCCTCCGAAGCCATCAGTTGGTTTCGCCGACTCTCTGGAAGGCTTTGATGCAGCGGGCGTAGCCGACGACGAGGTGCCGAAAGAAAATGATGGTTCCGGCGCTTCAACTGGCTTGTCAGTAGCAGGAATCGAAGACTGTGAGCCAAACGAGAAAGCAGGTTTCGGCACTTCAGTTGGCTTGGCTGTTCCGAAGGAAAATAACGGTGTAGCGGGTGCCACAGGCTCTGCAGGTTTGGTCGTAGTCAAGAACGAAACCGGGGCTGGAGACGACTTCTCATTCGGCTGCAAAGCTCCGCCAGAGTCGCTGGTGAGACCATTCGTTTGTACAACAGCGGGCGTTGCTTTAGGTGGCTTACTACCAAATGAGAAGGATGAAGCACCTTCAACAGGTTTGGGTCCGAAGCCAAAATTGAACGGCGAGGGTGGTGGGACCGGTGTGGACGTCCCAGATGTCGGGTTCGATTTTGTCCCAAAGAAGTCAGGTACATCGGAGGACGTGGTGTTCTTCTGCTCCGGAGCAGGGGATGCGGATGGCTTGCCCATTCCGGAGCCAAGTGTCTTCTTCGGTCCGACGGTCGCGGAGTCACCGAAACCGGCAAACAGTGTTGATCCGGGCTCAGTAGCAGGAGTATTCGCATGGGCCGATGGCGTGAGACGGAAGAAGCCGTCCAAGGGAGGCTGGGGTGCAGTCTGAGCCGCAGTCGGAGGTTTGTCCGAGATGGGAGGCAATTCGGATTCTGGTACTATGGAACCCGAGGCGAGTGGAGACGAGGCACGCGGTCGAGTGGATGAACCACCGTTCCTATGGGTGAGGGGACCACCGGAAAGCCGCGACGATGAAGGAACAGCCAGTGATACCGCCTGCTGATTGGATTGCGAAGGTGATGGACCAATCCGATCAAGCAGACTCGTCCCTGAGCTGTTCGAAGTTGCCTCTGAGTCGAGCGCAGGGGTCGGAGTGGTGTCAAGATGGCCAAAGCTGATTGCGGAGAACGACGGCAGGGGTATCTTGGCGTGCTCGAGGTCTTCCATCGGAGGGAGGTCTTCCTCCCGCGCAGAGTACCGTCCAGTCGTGCTTGGTGAACCGGCTCGTGAGCTGTTATAGCTCGCGGCACCAGTGTGTGCCCTCTTGGTCATCTCGGTCTTGGCACGTAAGCTGGATGATCCCCTCGGCAGGTCGCCCTCTGCTCTCGGCTGGTAAGTCGACGATCGGGATGTCTGCTCTCCGGGCGATGGGGCTGTTTCGGTGATGGTGGGTCCGGGAGGAGCCGAGGGTGGTGGGTCCGGAGATGTGGCTTGTTCCATTGTACCTCGCCTAGTCCGCCGCGGCATATCCTTGGGTGTTGTCGTTTCGACAGCTGCCTTCTTCACCGATGCAGAGCCCTTTCCTCGAGTCTTCTTGGCCTTGGGAGTGACCTCCTCATCCGCCGCATCGTGCCGTTTCAGTCTGGATGATCTCCGTGGCGTCGGAGCAGGGGAAGGGGTGGCTTCCCGGTCAGAGCGCATGTCCTGATCGGAAGCTTGACTGGAGTGACGGCTATGCCGGGATTCATGTTGTGATGGACTTCGGGTAGGTCGATAGTCTGAACTTCGTGAGCCCATGTTCTACTGTCGTACGAAGAGACTGACCTGAACCGCCGTCCTGCCGTTGCTTATTCCGCCTTGCATCATTTGTAGCCTGATCCATTTCTCTCCGTCTTCCATATGGACTGATCATCACTGAAACATGATTCTCCCCTAGTCTCTCTCGGTTTCGCTGATTCTTCGCGTTCTCTCCTGCCTGAGCGGTGGCAAGCGGCACGCTGATCGCCTTCCTCAGCTGTCGAGAAGACGATCCAATGAGTTCTGGAGGCAGTGGATTATTGTTGAATGAGGAGGATTTGCGGGCGTCGGTCAAGGGCGTTTTTCGGATGGATTCGAGGGCGAAAAGGATACGTTCCGCGTCGTTCTGATGGACAGGCTTGAATGCCTCGGCTGAGATGTCGTCAATCACATGGCTGGGCACACAACACTCGGAACACACCAGCTTTGAGCTCGCTTTCCCGGACAAACCCCTTCTCCGCATCCCAGACCAGCTGACCCTTCCTGATGGGCGGCATTCCGGACGAAGGTCCGGCGGAGCCCAGCCTCATGGACGCAGCTCTGGATGCAGGGGAGCCGGGTTCCCGAGAGCTCCATCGGTCCCGCATGAACCAGTCCTATGGATCATCAGCGCGGTCTTGAAGCCGCTCACTCACACTCACCAACACGCTACCCTCCCTCTCGCGATCACCATCTACGCTCATCCGTTCATCCCCTTTGTCCCTGTCACCATTGAACGATCCGAAACCTATCGAGCTGGACTGACGGGGCCGTCTAACTGACTCACGTGCCATACTGACGTCTGATGCGACGCTGGCGGCTCGTTGGAGGTTGAGAGTTGTATTCGACCGACCTAGGGCTGGATTAGGGGTTGGATGTCGTGCAGAGGATGGGGATGGCGGGATCTTGAAGGGCGAGAGTGAAGGGAGGGTGTACTAGGATGATGGCATCAATATTGACGCCCGTCCAACCACAGCAACAGCTCACATCTCGAGGCTCGAAGTTCCGCGAAGGCGTGGCCCTGTTCGATGTCGTCGATTGCTTAACGAATGCGCTTCTGTTCTTCCGTGGACTCCACCCATCCTCCATGTCCCTATTTTTGTCATCATGCGTCTCCATCTCCTTCCCTTTCCCCTTGCTCATCGTTTTCACCCCACCCATATCATCGTCCTCATCTCCAAAACCAGTCATATCCATCCGACGGGACCTGGACATCGAACCCATTCCTCTGCGTCTAGACGAGCCGAGCAAGTTTGTTGGAGGGTCCAGATAGGGCATAGACTTCGATGTGGGCATATTGAGTGGTCGAGAGAAGTTTGTGCGGTTTGGCAGTGGTTTGTCGATGCCTTGTGCACGAGGTGCGAGGCTGAGGTGCGGCGGGAGTGCGGGGAGCATGTAACCTGATACGGCTCGACCTTCCACCTCAAAAGCAGTCGGAGCATAGTCGCCGCCCAGCCGTGGTGATGTACGCCGTATTCGCTTCCCCTCATGTCGGTCATTCGGTGATTCCGGATCCTCCACATCCTGCCCAAACGACGAGTACGAGTCCCGCTTCGTCCCTCCTGGCGTCACGATTGCTCTCGAAGGGGGGGCGAGCCATTGTAACGGTCGCGAGAAGATGCTCTTGAGTCCCGAGAAGAGGGATGAGTCGGATCCGGACCTTGTGAGGCTGCCTGAGCTGTTGGAAGTGGGAGGAGGTCGTGTACTCTTTGTTATAGCTTTTGTCGGTGATCCCCCTAGTCCTCCATTACCGTTCAGGATGGGCTGAGACGAAGGGCCAGAGTATGAGGATGGCCTGGAGTAGGGTTTGGCGACTGTATGGAGGCGAGGATTGGCCGAAGGTCGGTAGGCGCCGGAAAGTCCAGAGCGGATGGAGGACTCTTCGTGGTCGTATCGGTATCCCGACATGATCCGTGGCAATCTCGAGGTAAGACCTCGCCCCTTCGCCGAGACGTGACGGAGATGGGAGGGAAGAAGGGTATATGTCGCTCTTTTGAAGATCGGCTTAATGAGGATGCCCGAACTGAATGGAATTCATCCAGAGCCCAATTGACGACGAGAGGAGGCTGCTAATTCCCGTGAAGGGTTTTCAGCATTTTGTCCGAAAAATGCAACCCGTGTGGCATCTGAGTTGTTCGCCTCTACGGGTCGTTTCAAGATTCACGAATGCGAAGGTTGATACAGGTTGACCACACGCAAGGCCTCCACTCACTCGCCAGTTCCTCGACTTGACCTTATTTACGAGAAATTAAATCTTTTCTTTCCAGCTACAAATTGTCATTCGCTTCACCGATTGGCTCCGCCACATGATTTTAGAGGCTTACTTGAAAGAATCAGACGCAGATATCATCTCCAGTGAAGGCCCGCGAGCTGTACAAAGGATCGACCGCTTCCAACACAGCCCATGGATATGACCAGAGATATAAGTAAGACGATGACAGGCTCCATTGTCATTCAGCTTCTACCAAATAGTTACCCTTTGCCATCGCTGCAAGCCATACTTGCATGTCCCCAACCACGGATACAAGCGATCGCACAACATCTCCTCATGACGACCTCTGTGAGATTCTCACATGCGTGACGGTGAGCAGTGCCTGCCAGACAAGTCTCTATCCAGGATTGCGGATGCCATCTTCGAGAAGCGTCTACAGCTCAGGGCAGATTGATGATTTGGACAGGCGTGCCAGTAAGCTCAGGTGGCACCTGATCAAAATCGACGATGGGCTCGGAAATTGTAGTGAGCTCTCCGACAAACAGACCAAAGCTCTCAAGGAGCAGCAGAGCGCAATCACACGGGCGATCCAGAGCTATGATCATGAGAGTCACGATCTGCAGGCCCGATATTCCGGGAGCATCAATGGTGGAGAATCGACTACCCAAGGTGCTGAAGCCACCTAATGAGCCACAATCAATGCAGCCGAGAGGGATCTCGAGCCTTCCTGCAGCAGTCTTCAGGAAGAGATCGTCAGTCTTGATGAAGATTTTGCATGTGATCAGAGCGCCGAGATTTTGTTGTCCTTCGAGGACGATCTCATCCTTTCGGAGCAAAGCCGTGACCTGAAGCGCTTCCAGGATCATCAGAAGCGCCACCAAGAACAGAAACGCGAGATCAGTACAAGAATGGTATACAGCCACGCCAAGCTCGGGATCCTGCTGCTCTCGCGATATTCGATGTAGCTAAACCCTATTAGGATTTCTTTTGATGAGTCGTCATTATAAGCCGCCGGTAGCACAATAGCGTGAACATCGTCCCGCTCCAGGTTTTCTGATTCTCGCGAAGACGAGCCTAGTTCCGGCAGTCTCGCGAAAAGCGAGGGCCCGGATCATTGAATGATTCGTGTCATTCAAGTTTGACGGCTGAACATTCCAAAGGAGGTTAGACGTTTCAATCTCCATTGTGGCGCATGGCGGACAAGGCATCCGCCGGCCTTCTCGTCCCGACAGTGACGTGGTATATATAAGCTACAGTTCGGCTAAACTATCCAACCAACTCCCTACGACTTGCCGCCTAGAGATCTCACACTCTTGAACCAGAAATCAAACACATTTTTAGAATGACCACTTCATCGAATCAACTGCTACAAGTGTTCAAGCCTAACGTAGGCAGGTTCATAGTCATAACCCCCAGCACGACCCGTCGCACAGGTGTTTTACAGGAATATGCTGATCCGCCAAGCAAGATCTTGAGCTTGGAAAGTGAGATCGAGGATCACTTGGCCACAAGAAACTCATGGAATGGGTGACGCCTTGACTGAACAAGCGACATCGCAGCATTGAGGTAGACATCACTCGGCCGGTGTGCAAACACATCACATTGCTCATTCTCATAAATGAGGTGCTGATCAACGACGCCAAATCCCAGGTTCCGAAGAATTTGACCAAGGAGACGGTCATCCCCAGCTTGACTCCTGAAAGGTCGATTAGTCACATCAAGTATGATCTGGAGTGCGACGAGAAGCCAATGGAGCTGCTCAAGATCGAGAAGAAGAAAGCGGAGTGTGACATTTGTCGCGTCGGCGCCAGGATTCCGAAGATGCGGGAGATGCTCGAAACGCTGCCTGGGAAAGCCAAGTCGACCGAAAGCCAAGGACTGCGGATTCGAACCACGGTGACGCTTGAACGACCACGTCGAGTTTGCTGAGATCACGATTCCCTCTTCTTGATCGGATTGACAAAGTTTGAGAGGCTTGTTTATTTATCGTGTCCCGCATCCGCATGTATGACATTTCTTCTATAACCAGGCGGATCGGCTTTGTGATCGGGAAGTAGAGTTCTCGGCTGCCGAGCTGTTGAGTCCCATGTCAAGGGTGATTGGATGATCGATGCATATGAGGCTTCGATGCAGTATGAGTTGAATATGTCGAGAGCCAGATGTAAAAAGAAAATGCCGATATACACGCTCCCCGCCAATGCACTCGCTGCTGGGTCTCGCTTTCCGATCTCTTTCCTGACCACTCGCTGCCCGCAAGGACCCGACAAGACGCCTAAAGAATCGCGGCGTCGCTAGTATCGGTCAATTGCCAACCGAGATCCGCCAAGCCTCGTCCAACACGCTCGAGAAAGGCGTCTCGTCTCGCGCAGGGTTGCGGGAAGTAATGGAGGATGATGTTCCGGAGGTTGTCCTGACGAGGGAAATTATCGAGACAATAGTTGTCATCACGACGAAGTCGATGCGAGCGGCAGGAAGAAAGTAAGGGAGCAATCTCATCAGCCGTGATCGATGGATTCGGTGAGCACTTACCCGGACATTCTCCACAAACCCAAAAGCATCCACCACATGCTCCGGCGTCAACCCCTCATACCCCTCCTGGTGAGCTCTCTCCACCTTATCCCTGATTTTGGCCTTCCCACCTCCATTTGGCGCAAGTACGATCGTTGGTCGCTGTTCCTCATGAAAATGAGGCTGCCTTGGCTCATCTTGGGCCATTATTGGACGACTGTGTGGTATAGATTCTTCCATTGAGGCAATATTGGCTTCGGCGAGCTTGTCGTATGATGATTGGACGGCCGCATACTCCTCTTCGAAGGAGTCATCGACAGGTTGTGGGTAGGATGGCGGCTTGGTGTGGCTCTCGGTCGCAGTCGAGGGTCGAGAGCCGGGTTGGACGGTATAGGAGGACGGACCGGCGGTCGCGTAGTGGAGGGAGGCGCGACCGCCGTTCGTTGTGAGCAGTCGCTGGCCATTCGAATGGCCATTCATTGGGTATGGAGGGTATGGATAAGCAGGATCGCCCGTCGGAGGGGGTGTGTTCCGCGCTCTGCCATTGACCTTCTCATCGTGGAAAGGCAATTCACGTGAACGCTGCCGTTCCCGCTCACGATGTCGCGCAGCAGCATCAATAATATACTGAGCTTCTTTCCGAATATCACTTTCAGGTGGAGGAGGGTACACCTCGCCCATCCCCACCCTTGGAGCTTGAGTGAGGGTCGGCCCGTCTAGTCTGGTTGGGGTCGCAGGCCGACTCCGCTTCGCTTCCTCTCGCACTGCAGCCGTCGTAGTTCGAATCGGAGCAGCAGTCGGTACCGAAGGGCGAGGTTTGGCGGGTTTGGTGATTGCGGGACGAGGAGCAACCGAAGGTCCGGGGTCCCGGCTTGGCTGAGGTGAGCCTGATGATGGAGAATTATGTCGTCGACGTTTGGGCACGGGCTGAGCTGTCGCTTTGGGTTCTTCTGCTTTCCTACCCACCGGAGCATCATAAATCGAGTCCTTCGTCGCGGCTGGTGATGCGGAGGCGGTGGCGAAAGCATTGGAGGAGGTAGATGAAATTCGGATCGACGAGCGGCACGGATCGCGCGTGTCGATGGAGTGGACATGATACAAATCCATGGATGGCGAGATAGTGGATGGAAGGGGTCGAAGCGTAGTTGATAATAATTTGAGAAGTCGGAAAGAGGGAGCAAGCCCCGTTAGTGAGGATAAATCGGAATGAATGGGCAGGGTGTGATCGGGCCGGGTATGAAAAAGGAGTGTCTCAGCTCGCCTATCATGCAATCTCGCAATCAAATCCTGGAAATAGAGTCAAGGTGAAGGTGAGACATGACTCACGCTGCATGTTCCGAGGACTAAGAGATTTGTGCAGCCGCTTGACACCGGTATGTTCGCTGACAGCTGCAGCGGAGCCTTCTAAATCCTCCATCAGCTGATTCTTTCCAATCCCTCCAGCCGCTACGCAGACAGCTATTCTCACTCACCTCTGCTGAACTCAGGCGAAAGCTCCCGATGACCAGAAGGTGACTCCCCCCGATCCCTAACCTCAATGACATTCCCCTCCTCATCCTCCACCACCAACGCCCACCCCTTCCATCCCTTCTTCTTCCCCTTCTTCGGCTTCTCCCCACCCGCACCCACACTCGATTCCGCTCCACTCATCACCTCGCTGCTCCGTCCCCCTCCCCCTCCCGCCACTGGTT